>PVMK01123197.1_pt1 | contig 300059 bp, 288 predicted proteins | sample 1853481 | NCBI WGS metagenome assembly PVMK01 (sample SAMN08533507, study PRJNA380276) | Marine sediment metagenome, whole genome shotgun sequencing project.
TATTTCCACGATGCCATCGGAATTTCAACTTATGGCACTCCGGAGAATGATCCGGAACGCAGAGCCTCTTCAATCGATATTTACGGAAACGATATACATATGTCAAATGATGATTTCATCGAATCCGATGGTGGCGTGCATAACATTCGAATATTCAATAACCGCGGAACCAACGCGAGTATGGGAGGCTTGAGCGCCCAGCCAGTTTTTGGCGGTCCAGCCTACTATTTTCGCAATACGCTCTATAATATCCCACGGGGGGTGGCCTTGAAGTTCGGTGGCAAGCCCGCCGGGTTGTTCGTATTTCACAATACGATCATTTGCGAAAACCAGATCGGTGGAACCGCAGCGAACATGCATTTTCGAAACAATCTCATTTTAGGTCGTGACGCTCCTGGTCGTGGTATTATGCGCATTGGAAACTCACACAGCATCAATTCATCCGACTACAATGGATACCGGCCGAATAATGGTGTAGAGGCCCAATACGGCTGGATGTCGCCTCCTCCAGGAGAAATAGTCTATCAGCCTAAACGTGAAGACTGGAAAACTTTTGAAACGCTTGGTGACTTCAGCGCCGCGACCGGACAGGAAGTTCATAGCATAGAAGTCGACTACGACATCTTCGAGAATCTGTCACCGCCAAATCCCGATAATGTATACGCAGTATATCATGCGATGGACCTGAATTTTCGACTCAAACCCGACAGCAAAGCCGTGGATGCTGGTGTGATCATTCCCACCATCAACGACAATTTCGTAGGCAAAGCTCCGGACCTGGGTGCGGTCGAGGTTGGTGGTCAAGAAATGAAGTACGGTCCACGTTGGCTGACCTGGGAACCATTTTACCGTTAGGGAGATGTAACAGAACGAAGGTTTGCAGCCCTGGGTATTAGCTGGGTCCAGAGACGGGTTGTCGTTAATAATATCTCTTTTCTAAAAATTGTAATAAATTCGAGCATGTACTATGAAACACCTACGTAAATGTCTAAATTTCAAGACATTACGCTACCAGTAAATAAGACCCTTTTTTAGTTTTCCGGACATATATCATTTTCGAGTATGGGTAGTGACATATCAGACATCAATAATGATGGGCTGCTTGATATAATAGTTTGTGATATGCAGCCAGTGGATAATTATCGAAAAAAATCAACATGGCCGGTATGGACCCTTTAAGATTTGAGCGCCTCGTCAACGAGGGATGGAAAGACCTCTTTATCAGCAACGGCATACGACGTGACATTCAATATAAGGATATTCATATTGACCTGCAAAAGATGGGTTACCCTGCCTCTCAAACCACTATGGGTACTCCCCAAACCATCTACTTTGGGGGTTTACTTAGAGCGGTTGTTCGTTACTATGATATTGAGAACAACCGGCCTGGATTACCTTCTGAGGTATCGGCCTGGTTGAAGGTCTCGAGGCAGATCAAGGGTTGTTAAGATTAGTCAATTTGGATCCTGTTGAAAAAAAGGAGTTAATTATCCAGGCAGGCGCATTTGGGGAACATCAGTTTACCAGCATTCAGTATTCCACAACTGACGAAACCGGAGTGCCTCAAGAGAAACAATCGAAACCTGTCGATGGTAAGTATGTAAAGATAATACTCCCAGCTTCTACTTCCATTCTATTAGAGATTGACATAGATAGATTTACCAACAAGCCTTCCTACCGTTTCCCCTGGCATGAAACCTTTGACAACTGACCACATGGATAAGATTCAGAGGTTGAGGATAAACCGAAGAGAATTTACTCAAAAGAGTATGGCAGGGGCTGCCGGATTTCTCTTGAGTAGTGGTTGTGCCATTGCAAATGACGCACCGGCGGTTAGAAATATCCTCAAGACCGATACGCACGTTCATTTTTTCAATCTGAGTCGGTTTGATTATCACTGGTTAAAGAACGCGCCGCAAATTAACAGGGAATTCATTATTGAGGACTTTCAAGCAGCTTCCAAAAAGTCGAATATCGGAAAAATTCTCTTTGTCGAGAGCGGGGCAGCAGCTGGATTGGGAATTCAGGAAGCCACATGGGTGTCTTCATTGTCTGAAAAGGATTCCAGGATAAAAGGAATCATCGCCAACCTTGACATCAGTCAGGGGAGGATTGTTTCCTCTGATCTTCAAAAGCTGACCAATCTGAAATTATTGAAAGGAATCCGATGTGGGTTTCCCAAAAATGCCTATGAATCAGACAAATTTCTCGATGGATTGGATTTATTGGTTGCGGACAATCTTACTTATGATTTGAATGTTTCATATCATGGACTGTCAAATGCTACTAAATTGATAAGGCAGTGCCCCAACAATACCTTTGTTCTGGACCACATGGGAAATCCAGATATTAAAACTGGAGAAATGGAAATATGGAAAGCCGGAATAAAGGAAATATCAGAATTGCCCAACGTTTTTTGCAAAGTTTCTGGAATCATCACTAAATCTGGAAAGGATTGGACAACAAGCTTATTGGAACCTTATTTTATGCAAGTAGTGGAATCTTTTGGAGTAGAGAGATTAATGTACGGAGGTGATTGGCCGGTGGTTTTGCTTGCCGGTTCGTACCTGAGTTGGTCATTGGCATTTGAAGAATTAACTGAAGGGTTTTCAAATAATGAATTATTGCAAATATTTAATAAAAATGCAGACCGGATTTATCAATTATGAAGCCCGGTATTTTAAGATTTAATTTTTTCCAAAATTGCAAAGTTCAATTGCGCATCTGCTTTTTTGCAATTGTGATGCTCACTATTTTTTCGTGCAGCAAGCCACAAACGGAGTTCTTTATATCCCCAAATGGCAATGATCAAAATTCAGGTTCGAAAATGCAGCCATTTGCTTCTCTTGAAAGAGCAAGGGATGCCATAAGAGAAGCAAAGGACAAAAATGACGTATCACCTGTGGTTGGATATAAGGTTTACCTAAGGGAAGGCGATTATTCGATTGCCTCCTCTTTCATGCTCGACCATCGTGATTCAGGTAAAGATTCTATTCCCGTAGTATACAGGGCCTATCAAGATGAGAAAGTAAGCATTCATGGAGGACATATATTGCCTCCTGAAAACTTTAAACCAGTTTCAGATCCTTCAATTCTGAATCGGCTTCCCAATGAATTTCGTAACCATATACTGAAAATTAATTTAAAAGATATGGGTATTACAGAGTATGGTACCATAGTCCAAACAGGCATGGGCTTTCCAGCGGTAGCGCCAACCCCTGAGTTGTTTTTTGAAGGCGAGGCTATGTCTGTAGCAAGATGGCCGAATACTGGTTATGAGCACATAGCTGAAATTGTAGATCCAGGTAGTGACCCGCGTAATTATCAATCAGATATTCTTCCCGGTACAAGATATTACGTTCCTCCGGAGAAGCGCGATGATCCCTGGCGTGGATTTGTATTTAACTATTTAGGGGATAGACCAAATCAATGGACCAATGCTGATGACGTATGGCTGTTTGGGTTCTGGTATTGGGATTGGGCAGATGGAATTGTGCAGATATCGAAAATTGATGCCCTTAAAAAGGAGATTTCAACCCTTCAGGCCAGTTGGTATGGCGTTCGTAAAGACCAACGATTTTATGTATTCAACCTCCTTGAGGAGATCGACAGTCCGGGTGAATGGTACCTGGACAGGGAATCTGGCATTCTGTATTTCTATCCACCTTTTGATATTGAGCATACAGACATCAAGCTTTCAATGTTAGAAGACCCCTTGGTTGTGATGACTGAGACCCAAAATATACGACTTGAAAATATCATCTTTGAAGTGAGCCGGGGTCACGGAGTGCAAATAATTAGTGGAAGAAATAACCTGATAACAGGCTGTACCTTCCGGGCACTTGGACGAAAAGCCGTGGTTATTGGAAACGATGAGCTAAAGAGCCATGACCCATTAGCAGATGGCGGGTTTAATAATGGCGTTCGTAACTGTCATATATATGATACTGGAAAAGGAGGCATATTTATAAGGGGCGGAGATAGAGAAACACTAACGCCTGGGGGTAATTTTGCTGAAAACAATCATATTCATGATTACTCTCGGCTGCAAAAAACCTACAGCGAGGCCATTCAGTTATATGGTGTAGGCAATAGAGCATCCAATAATTTAATTCATGATGCACCCCATTCGCCAATACGGTTCAGCGGGAATGACCACATAATTGAATATAATGAAATACACCATGTAAATCTGGAAGTTGATGATGCTGGGGCAGTTTATTCTGGCCGGGATTGGACTTATCGAGGTAATATTATTCGATACAATCTGTTTCACCATATAGAAGGATTACGGGGACATATCGGTGTGTTCGGCATATATCTGGATGATGCAATGAGCAGTGTGGAAGCCTATGGTAATATATTCTATAAAGTGGCCCGTGCATTTCACATTGGCGGGGGCAGAGACCACAAAATTCACAATAATATAATAGTGGATTGTATAGAATCGATGCATTACGATGATCGGGCATACCGTCTTGATTCCTGGTTTGCCGGTGCTATGGACCCTGATAAGGGTACATTGTTCCTTCGACTGCGAAAGGTTCCCTATCAAAGCGAGGTCTGGAAAACGCGCTACCCAAAATTGGCGGTTATTCTCGAGCACAACCCAGGTTATCCCAGCGGTAGTATCATAGAAAACAACCTACTATATCGCACCCAACCGTTTATGTTGGCTGATATCGTTAAAGAAGAAAGTACTATTAGGAATAATTTGTTGGTAGACCCTGAAGACAATCCTGGATTTGTTGATATTGGAGCACTTGATTTTAGGCTAACAACGGATGCTTTAATCTATCAAAAGTTAGAAGGATTTGAGGAAATACCATTTGATAAAATTGGTCTTTCAGAGGAATAATTGCATCAGTAAGATGACATAAGCGTCACCTTATCATAACTTCCCAATATCGCGTTCTTTTGGATTTGCCATCAGGACCCTCCACCGTCAAGGTCACCACCTTATGCACACCTTTTTCTTTAAACTGATAAATTGGGTGCTGGTCATTTGAATAGTTTCCATCACCAAAATCCCATTGCCATTTGTTGATTTCACCTAGGGATTCATCATGAAATGCTACTGATCTACTATTCATATCGATTACATTAAATGACCATTCTGCTTGGATTGGTTCAAGGAATTGATTTTCCAGCGGCATTAGTTCAAATGCACAAAGGTATGAAGCGTCCTTGACCATCCGGGTATCATGAGATAAGTTGACATGGCCCTCTCTTTCCGACCCATCGAAGTCCAGTATTGACCAGGAAAGGCCTATTACATTTTCTTCTTCGAGTTTGGATTCAATAGCTTTACCGGGTCCTTCATAGGGTGCAAAATCATATGGTGTAATCCAAAACTCAAGGATCAGTTTTCCACTGATTCCATGCTCTAAATCATAACTATAGGCATAGTTAGCCTGAGGGAATTCAGCTATCCAGTGTTGGTTGCCCCAAATCAGAGCCCATGCATTGTTGACCGGAGGGGTATAGATATGATAATTCTGGGCATGCACCCCGCTAAAGGAAAAATGATTCTCCAGATATGCAGCGGTACTGCTGTTCCACTTCAAATCCTCCTTCTTAAACAATGGGTTAAAAATGAAAGGGCCCCCAGAAAGGTTCCCGTCAATCACAACCTCAAATATATCATTGAGGTATCCCTTATTACTAAATCGACCAAAATCCCAAAAGTCATCATACGCCTCATATAAAAAGTACAATCGGTTCATCCCTTTTACCCAGCCCACAGTTACCTTTACATCCAGATCATCTGGATCAATATCTCCAAGTCCGTCTTCGGTATCTTTCAATAGATCTGTACCGTATACGTAAGATTCCGGGACCATTTCCCAATCTTCAATCTGCCCATCAATCCGGGGCATTAGATTTCTTGGAAACTGGAAAATTTTAAAAACTTTACCATTTCTTGCAGTATTGTAAGATATGGTATTTTGCGATTGCGCTGTAGATAGGTTCACCAGCGCCAAAAAAGCAATAACGTATTTCTTGAAATGTTTGGTTCTTCTCATGAATGAATTACTGCTTAAACTCAGTCAACAAACTATATGACATCAGATTTTGGTTCTCGTCATATTGCTCTGATTTAACCATGCCGGTACCTTTTGCCAGCCATTCTGCCCCCGAAGTCTTTACATTAATTGGTATGGCCTGGCCCATTTTTGATTGTACGCCATAAACAATTTTTGCACAATTAAACGTGCCGGCAGGGGTGGTAATTGATTCAAATTTTTCTACCTGACGATCGAAGATAAGAATGGTCAGGCTCATCATTTCAATACCAGATTTTTTCATTTTTATAGCTACCGAGGCATCCGGTAAGGTCATTCCAGGCTGAAGATCCGAAGGAAGCTGTAAAAAGTCTCCATCAATCTCCACTTCCATGTTTTCATAGGCGCCCATTTGTTCAGGGTTCAAAAAAGAATTCATAGAGACCAAAAAGTTGCCGTCCCGGCACTTCACTTCATAGTCCAGTGTACCAATTTGTTGACCCATATTATCAAATACTTCACCTTTCATTTTACCGGTAAAAACACCCTCGGAGAATCCTGTCTCACTAACCGTTTTAACAGACTTGGTGGCGAATTGGTCATTTTTATCAAAAGATTCTACTACCCATCGTGTCCCTTCTTCCAGTGAATAATATGAATTACAGGATTGAGAAAAAATAGAGGCTGAATAAAAAGCAAAAAGAGTTAGCAGAAGAATTAATCGGGTTGACATAACTATCAATCTTTAAGTTCAAACGGGTGACTTAGAGTAGAGCAGTGGTTCAACTGAATGGGCCTCATTTTTATATGGCCGCCAGAGTGCCTTAACTGATGCCAGCACAGAAAAAGGTACGAATTAATTGATAATATAACCAAAACATCTGTCAAGAAAGGGGTTAACTTTTAGACAAAAATTCATTAAATTAAACTTCCCAGCTTAACTACAAGTACCATTAAACATTTTTACTCATGAAATCTTTGCTTCCATTTACCCTTATCCTGGTTATTTCCCTGGTTTCAATTGACTCAAACGCTCAATTAAAAAACCTGGGAAAGAGAATAAAACAGAAGGTAAATCAACGGATAGACCGAAAATTTGATCGTGGCATTGATAAGGGCCTGGATGAGGTGGAAGGCGGCATTGATGATACAGTTACCGGGGAAGGTAAAAATTCACGGAGGCAATCAAGCCCCAGAAACCCAATCTACCAACGGCGGTGGAAATCCCGATCCCAATAGCACTGGTACCGTTAACAATGCCGGTACTGCCACCATGGCCACTACTACTGCCGAATTTCAGGTCAATACAAAATTCGATTATGTCCCGGGCGAGGTACTGATGGTGTTTGAAGACTTTGAAGAGGATGCTGTGGGCGATTTTCCAGCCCGTTGGAATACCGATGGTACCGGGGAGGTGGTTACTTTTGGTAGTTCAAGCGATAAATGGTTTCAATTGAAAAGCGGTTCTGACTATGTGCCGGATTTACCCAGGGAATTACCTGAGGAGTATACCATTGAATTTGATTTGGCTGCCAGAGGTATTGACAAGAAAACCAGCTCGGCCGCATTAATTGAGGTCATACTGGATGATAATAATCAGTTTAGACCAGGGCCGAATTTTGCTTGGGTAAGGATACCGTTTTGTCAGTATCATCCAATTGGATTCCAGATTAGAAACGTTGTGAATCGCAAGACTGTCATTAGCAATACCGTACAAGCTGACATACGGCAGCAGGTACTTAAGCAACCACATGTGTCAATTGCCGTAAATAAGACCCGTTTACGTCTTTGGATAAATGAGAAGAAATATGTGGATATTCCAAGACTGGTTCCTCCAGGAAATACAGTCAAGTACCTAAAACTACGACCGTATAGCTTCAAGGATGGTAAGGAAGACATTTACATCCGCAACCTGAAAATTGCTGAAGGTGGCCTTGACTTAAGAAGTCAACTACTGAAAGAAGGTAAGGTATCAACCAATGGAATACTGTTCGATGTCAATTCAGCCAATATTAAACCGGAATCCTATGGGGTTATCAGACAGATAGCTTTGGCCATGGAAGAGAGCGATATGGATTTAAATATCATTGGACACACGGACAGTGATGGTTCCGATGGTGACAATTTAGATCTCTCACAACACCGGGCTGAATCTGTCAAAGCGGCTTTGGTAGATGACTTCGGCATAGCTGCTAACCGGTTAACGGTGGAGGGCAAGGGTGAAACACAGCCTGTTACAGAGAACAATAGCCCGGAAGAAAAGGCCGCCAATCGCCGGGTAGAGTTTGTGTCGCTTTAACCGGTTTTAACAAAAGTTGTGCTTTTATTTCTTTGTTATATTCCTGAAACTAATAAGATAGTCAAAAAATATACCGTTCGGTATATTATATAAACAGGGAATTTAATCACCTTGCAAGATCCATTACCAGTCGTTCCATTTGCAATAAACAATCAGTAAGGAATTTGGCTTTGTTGTATATTTTCATTTGCATAATTCCTCCTTCAATTAGGCCCAGGAAAACCGTTGAATAATAATCTGGGTCAATGTTTTCTCTGAATTCTCTCCGCTCTATTCCTTCATTAATAATGTAAATGAAAGACCTTCGTATGTAGTCCAGGGACTGGAGGACCATTTCTCGAAGGATTGGATGCATGTCGTCAGCCTCTACTGCGGTATTCAACAGAGGACAACCTCCACTTAATTCCGGCTCGTAAAGATATTTCCGGTAGAATCCAGTGATAGCGAATAACTTATCACGGGCAGTGCTCTGGGAAAGAACTCTTGCCTTAATCTGGTCCAATATGTATCGACTATTGTACTCAAAAGCTGCTGCAGCTATTTCATCTTTATTCTCAAAATTCCCGTAAATTCCGCCTTTCGTTAGACCAGTTGCTTCCGTAAGATCATGCATAGAAGTTCCCGAATAACCTTTTTTATTAAATATTGGGGCCGCTTTTTCAATAATGAAACGCCTGGTCTTGGCAGATTTCTTCAACTTTAGCTCACTCATCTTGTTATCTTGCCGGAATTTACTAAAAATATACCGATTGGTTTAATAAATATCGGTGATATCCGTAGCTTGAAGCTACGGATACACCTACAACAAAAATCCTAATTGAAATTTGAAGAGCAACCCTTCTTCCGAGTGCGCCAACTCCAGTGAAATAACGGAAACATTAAGAGGTGATAAAGCTTCCTGGTTCTTTATTTGTTGGTAGCCTCCTTTTTTCCCTTTTTCCAGTCGTGATTACCTGGAATTACATATACTTGGCCTCGGTAACCTTTCAGGATATCAAATTGATCTTTCATGATCTCTTCTGCCTGATGACCATCAGGATCATCCTCGTCAGGTAATCCCCTAAATTTAAAGAAATAATAGGCATGAATACATAAATAAACATCCTGTAAGGTTTTTTTATTATTTTTGCATCTTGTAATTGTTCATTTATTAAAATTATTAGCCTCGTGGAAGATACTGTGTCCAGTGAATTGAAAAAAGAACACCGGGATAAAATCAAAACGGTGTTCAATGAAGTAGGCAAAGTAGTAGTTGGGCAAGATTACATGATTAACCGGTTGTTGATCGGTTTGTTTACCCAAGGTCACGTTCTGTTGGAGGGTGTACCTGGTTTGGCAAAGACTTTAACGGTAAATACGCTTTCTCGAATACTTCATTTAGATTTTCAGCGTATCCAGTTCACTCCAGACCTTTTACCTGCTGATTTGATAGGAACCATGATCTACAATCAGCAAAAAGGAGATTTTGAAGTAAAGAAAGGCCCCATATTCGCCAATATTATCCTGGCGGATGAGGTAAATAGATCACCGGCTAAAGTTCAATCCGCCCTTTTGGAATCTATGCAGGAAAAACAAGTCACCATTGGCGAGACCACTTTTAAACTGGACCGGCCTTTTTTGGTTTTGGCCACCCAGAACCCGATAGAGCAGGAAGGCACCTACCCATTGCCTGAAGCACAGGTGGACCGATTTATGATGAAGGTGAATGTAGATTATCCAACAAAAGAACAAGAGTTGAAAATTATGCTGCGCATGGCCGATATGAATTTCAACGATGAAGTAAGTCCTGTACTTAGCAAAGAGGACATATTCGCCATCAGTAATGAGATCAATAAGGTAAACATTAGCGGTTCGTTGGCACAGTATATCATTGAACTGGTTTTTGCCACCAGGGACCCTGAGGCCTACGGAATGCCTCAACTCAGCAACTACATTCAATTTGGAGCTTCTCCCCGGGCCAGTATCAACTTAAACCTTGCCGCTAAAGCGGTAGCTTTTTTTGACGATCGTGACTATGTACTCCCTGAAGATATTAAGGATGTGGCGCTGGACGTTATGAACCATCGTTTACTGCTGAACTATGAAGCAGAAGCCGATAGTATTACCTCACAGGAGATTTTGAAAGAGATATTGAACAAAGTGCCAATCAATCAATAAGCTTAAGGAAGCAGTCTCGTTTACACAACAACCACAATTTATTAACTTGTGATCATGCCTAAAACAGTATTAATCACGGGTGCTTCAGGATTGGTGGGATCCCGATTAACAGAAGTTTTACAGGAAACCGGGTATCAAGTAGCCCATCTTGGTCGATACAAAACTTCTAAAAAGTTGGTAAAATCCTACACTTGGGATATTAGCAAAGGATTTATCGAAGATGGGGCATTGGAAAATGCTAATATTGTGGTACATCTGGCTGGCGCTGGAATCGCTGATAGTAGATGGACTAAACAACGAAAGGAGGAAATTCTACAGAGCCGGGTGCAAACAACGGAACTGTTATATCGAAAATTGGCAACGGTAAAAAGTCCCTGTGAGGCACTTATATCGGCTTCCGCCATAGGCATTTATGGATTGAATACGGGAAATAGCTGGCTAAGTGAAGAAGCACTGGCAGGGGACGGTTTTTTAGCTGAAGTAACCCGTCGCTGGGAACGGGAAATTGCCAGCTTCGAAGAACTAAAATTGAGAGTAGTAACGTTAAGAATGGGTATAGTACTAAGTAAAAGAGGTGGCGCCTTGCCAAAGTTGGCTCATTCAGTCCGTATGAATCTGGGAGCGGTCCTGGGATCAGGCAGGCAGTACATGAGTTGGATACATATCGATGATCTTTGCGGGGTTATCGCAAAAGCAATTGATGATAATAAGCTGGTTGGCATTTTCAATGCAGTTGCGCCCGATGCAGTTACCAATGAGGAGTTTACCCGGACTATGGCACAGGTGATGAAAAAACCGCTTTGGCTGCCTGCTGTGCCCGATTGGGCGTTGACCATCATTCTGGGAGAAATGGCACAATTGGTGTTGGGTGGAAACCGGGTTTCAGCCAATAAGATTAGGTCATTTGGATACGAATTTAAGTTTGACGAAGTGCTGCCTGCATTGGAAGAACTGTTGGGATAAGATTTAAGAAAATAAAGAGTGGAAAATGATACAAAGAAGACTAAAGACCGAAGCTGATAAGGCAAAAGAAGACTTTCAATTAATTGAAAATGAGAACCGCATCAGAAAAGCCTTTAAAGACAGGAATTGGAACGAAATTAAGAGCTCTGATGCCTGGGTCATATTCAAGGTGATGGCCGAGTTTGTTGATGGGTTTGAGAAATTAGGAAAGATTGGACCCTGCGTTTCAGTCTTTGGCTCAGCCAGAACCAAGCCCCATGAAGCCTACTATCAGATTGCTGAACAAATTGCTGCAAAGCTGGTCAGACACGGGTATGGTGTGATCACTGGAGGTGGACCGGGAATCATGGAAGCTGCAAACAAAGGGGCAAAAAGCGAAAATGGAAAATCCGTAGGTTTAAATATTGATCTTCCTTTGGAGCAGGGAGGGAATATTTACATTGACCCAGATAAAATGATCAGCTTCGATTATTTTTTTGTCCGTAAGGTGATGTTTGTGAAATACTCACAGGGATTTGTGGTAATGCCTGGTGGCTTTGGCACCCTGGACGAATTGTTTGAGGCCATGACCCTGATTCAAACTAAAAAGATTGGGCAATTTCCTATTATTTTGGTGGGGAAGAAGTACTGGCAGGGCTTACTTGACTGGATTAAGGAAACCTTATTGGAACGAGAACAAACCATCAGCATTGATGATCTGGATCTGATCCACTTGGTAGAGACCCCTACAGAAGCGGTTGACATCATAGACGATTTCTATTCTAAATACCTGCTTACTCCAAACTTCTAAATGTTTAAACAGGCCCCTCTGATACTGTCCGTGGTTTCGCTCATCCTTGTTTTGGTGTTGTTCTATCTAAGAAACCTGCCTGGTGATGAAGATCCGGTACGTCATATTAGTGATGAGTTTCAGGTGCCTGCGGAACTGGTGGTCCGAAGTAAAACAGTTACCATGGAGATCCCGGATAGTCTAATTTTTGCAGGAGAGTCCATTCCATTGGATATTCTGGACGTTAGGGAGCGTCTTGACCGCGAGCTGCATATCAATAAATACTGGCATAACAACTCCATATTTATATATAAAAGATCCAATCGATGGCTTCCTCAGATCGAAACCATTCTCAAGCAAGAGGGAGTCCCTGACGATTTTAAGTACCTGGCGGTAATAGAAAGTGGGTTATTGAATGTCACTTCTCCGGCAAAAGCCGTAGGATTTTGGCAATTTCTGAAGCCGACAGCCCGGGAATTAGGGCTCGAAGTAACAAAGGAAGTGGATGAACGTTACCATCCATTGAAATCCACCAGGGCGGCGTGCAGGTATTTGAAAGAATCCTATAGCGATTTCGGCAGCTGGACACTGGCAGCAGCATCCTATAATATGGGTGTCAGGGGGCTAAAAAATCGATTGGAGGAGCAACGAGTAAACTCCTACTTTGATCTATTGCTGAATGAAGAGACCTCTCGTTATGTGTTCAGGGTGTTAGCTGCCAAAGAATTGATCACCAATCCGGCAAAATATGGATTCGACATTCCCGAGGAACATCTTTATGAACAGGAAAAGCTAACAGAAGTAGAAATTACTAAGTCCATAGATGATCTGGTTCAATTTGCACAGGACAACGGGATAAACTATAAGATCCTGAAAAAACATAATCCCTGGCTTCGAAGAAAGTCGCTGACTGTAAAGAAAGGAGAAAGTTATATTATTTCCATTCCAACAGATACAGTTGCCGCTTTGAATACAGACTTATAGAGGGACTGAGGGACTGAGGAAGGACTGAAGGATTGAGGGATTGAATGTCCCAGTCATATGCTCAAATGTTCTATGTAAATCTAAAATCGTTAATCTAATGGTCTATTATTCAATTGTTCCCAATCCCTAACACCCTCGTCCCTTCTAACGTACCCCACGCTGTTCGTCAATTATATTGTACCTTTGTGGCTTTATTTGGACTCTTGTCGGCAAAAAAACAAGAACATATTGACCCACCTGCAACCAATGGCTTTGATATCACCGGTTATGAGAATATTGAAATATTTGGCGCCAGGGAGCATAATTTAAAGAACATTGACGTAATACTACCCAGGAATCAACTGGTGGTGATCACAGGTATTAGCGGCAGCGGAAAATCTTCGTTAGCATTTGATACCATTTATGCGGAGGGTCAAAGACGTTACATGGAAAGTTTTTCAGCCTATGCCCGTTCATTTATTGGAAATATGGAGCGACCGGACGTGGACAAGATCAACGGCCTGAGCCCGGTTATTTCAATTGAGCAAAAGACCACCTCCCGGAATCCCAGATCAACCGTTGGAACCACCACTGAAGTATACGATTTTTTAAGGCTATTATTTGCTCGTGCCGGAATTGCTTATTCCTATCTCACCGGCAATAAAATGATTAGGCAAACAGAGGCCCAAATCGTAGACCATGTAGCTAAGGAATTTGACGGCACCCATCTGATATTGCTTGCGCCGGTGGTAAAAGGAAGAAAGGGGCATTACCGCGAGCTGTTTGTACAAATCCGAAAAATGGGATTTACCAAAGTGCGGCTAGATGGAGAAATTGTTGAGTTGGTTCCGAAAATGCAGGTGGATCGTTACAAAATACATGACATTGAAATTGTAATTGATCGCTTGGTAGTATCCTCGAAAGACATTTCGAGGTTAGTCGGCTCCATAAAGACTGCCATGTATCATGGAAAGGGTGTCATTTTGGCTATTGATAAACAAGGAACAAGCTATCATTTTTCCAAGTTCCTCATGGATCCAGCCTCAGGTCTGGCCTATGACGAGCCTGCACCTAATATTTTCTCATTTAACTCGCCATATGGTGCATGCTCAACTTGTAAAGGGCTGGGGACTTTTGCCAAAATCACCAGGGAGTCAGTAATACCTGATCTGGCTTTGAGTATCAGTAGAGGTGGAATATTACCTCTGGGAGAGTACCGGGACATTTGGATTTTCAAGAAGCTTAATTCACTGCTTAAGCGTTACGGGGCCAACATTACTACACCGATTAAGGACTTACCAGAAGACGTATTAGAGATCATTTTATACGGTGATGAGGTTCCGGTGGCGGTAGATTCTGTAAAATTCCCAGGAAAGCAGTGGCATACTAAATTTGAAGGGATTATAAACTTCCTTGAAAAACAAAAGGACTCTGGTTCGGAAAAAATCCAAAAGTGGGTAAGGGAATTTACCCAGGTGACCCACTGCCCCGATTGTAATGGGACCCGGTTGAGAAAGGAATCACTTCATTTCAAAATTGATGGGAAGAATATTGCTGAATTGGCGGAAATGGACATCCTTGAATTGAGCGAATGGCTGGAGGGCCTGGAAACCCGGTTGAATTCTAAACAGATGGTAGTGGCGGTCGAGATATTAAAGGAGCTACGCAAGCGCCTTAACTTTTTGGTAAATGTGGGATTGAGTTACCTGCACTTGAACAGGCCTTTACGAACACTCTCAGGGGGAGAGTCGCAGCGGATCCGTCTGGCCACCCAGATAGGCACCCAACTAGTGGGCGTGTTATATATTTTGGATGAGCCAAGTATTGGATTACATCAACGGGACAACCAGCGACTCATACAAGCTTTAAAGGACTTGAGGGATCTGGGAAATTCCGTGTTGGTAGTAGAGCATGATAAAGAGATGATGCTCAACGCTGATCATATCTTAGATATTGGACCAGGCGCGGGACGACATGGAGGGACAATTGTAGCACAGGGAGACCCACAACAATTCTTACAACAGAAGAGTCCCACTGCTAAGTACTTGACCGGCGAAGAACAAATTCCAGTTCCTATTACCCGGCGTATGGGAACTGGGGAGGTGCTGAAATTATCCGGAGCTTCTGGTCACAATTTACACAACCTGGACCTGGAGTTGCCACTTGGTAAAATGATTTGCATTACCGGAGTTTCAGGTAGCGGAAAGTCGACCCTAATACACGACACTTTAATACCAATTCTAAAAAACAGGTTTTACAAATCAAGAGTGGAACCACTTCCTTATGGCGAAATAAGAGGTGTTGAGCACCTTGATAAAGTTATAGAAGTAGACCAAAACCCTATTGGCAGGACCCCTCGTTCCAACCCTGCTACTTATACGGGAGTCTTTACTGACATCCGGGCTTTGTACACCAATTTACCTGAAGCTAAGATCCGGGGTTACAAAGCAGGCAGATTTTCTTTTAATGTAAAAGGGGGTCGATGCGAAACCTGTCGGGGAGGAGGAATGAAACTGATTGAAATGGACTTTTTGCCGGATGTGCTGGTGCCATGTGAGACCTGTAAAGGAAAAAGGTACAATCGCGAAACCCGAGAAGTACGTTTTAAGGGAAAATCAATTTCAGACGTACTTGACATGACTGTAGAGGAGGCCACAAGCTTTTTTGAACATCAACCAAAAATTCTGAGGAGGATAAAAACCCTAAATGACGTAGGCTTAGGCTACATCAGTTTAGGACAGCATGCTACTACTTTATCAGGAGGGGAAGCACAAAGAGTCAAGCTTTCCTTGGAGCTGTCAAAACGTGATACAGGGCGTACGCTTTATGTTTTAGATGAACCTACCACCGGATTGCATTTTCAAGATATCAAAAATCTACTGCTGCTGCTTGATAAACTGGTCAGCAAGGGCAATACTGTTTTGATCATTGAGCACAATATGGACGTAATAAAAGTGGCAGATCACATTATAGACTTGGGGCCGGATGGTGGAATGGCAGGAGGACACATTGTTTGTGCCGGGAGTCCTGAAGAAGTCGTGGTACATAAGAAGAGCTATACTGCAAAATTCTTATCGGAAGAGTTAAGAGGTTCATAAAAAAGCCCCGCCAGGAACGGCGGGGCAAACCAAAACATTAAAATCTATCAACTATGAACATCTCGTTCTAATTAGTAAACCGAAAACATGGTAAAGAGTTCCCGAGTTGAGAAAATTACTTTAATTAAAACATCATAACTTAAGGGAAGATAATGAATATGAGCAAAACCAAAGTATATTGGATTTGTCAGATTGTGGGGTGGTCGTTGTATGCTCTATTCAATCTGTTTCTATTTGCCCTGGCAGATGGGAAATTGACACTCGTCCAAATTGCCGGCCAGTTTCTGCTGACAGGATATTTTATTTTCTCTACCCACATTTACAGGAATTTAATTGTAAGGTGGGGTTGGCTGCGTATTCTGAGCCCCAGATTGATCCCCAGAATAATACTCACTATTATAGTCCTTAGCATAAGCTGTTTTTTATTTGAACTTCTTTTGAATATTTCACTTGGTATCACTGTTGAACCTGGTGACTTACTGGGTTGGGTTGTTTCACAGTCCTTTGCCAGTCTTTTCCTGTATTTCATTTGGTCACTGGTCTACTTTGTGTACCACTATATTGACAACTATAAATCCGCATTGCAATACAAGGCAAGCATAAATGAGATCCAGTTAAATAAGTTGAAATCGCAGCTCAACCCGCATTTCATTTTCAACGGGCTGAACAGTATCCGGGCGCTGATTGATGAAAATCCAAAAAAGGCCAAAATGGCAGTAACCCAACTGTCGAACATCCTCAGAAATACCCTGGGAATGAATGAAAAAAAGCTTATCAACTTCGCTGAGGAATTGCGAACGGTCCAGGATTACCTGGATTTGGAAACTGTTAGATACGAAGAGCGCCTGCAGACCATCCTGGATATTCACCCCGAATCATACCGTTTTGCAGTTCCGCCTCTTATGGTTCAGACCTTGGTTGAGAATGGGATAAAGCATGGAATTGCCAACCTGGTGGACGGTGGGGTTTTGCAGTTGACCACTAGTGTGAGTAAAGGACAGATGAGAATCGAAATAAGAAACAGTGGACAATATGAAAATGGGAGTCAGGGTAAGGTGGCAGGATACGGAATTGCCAATACCGTACAAAGACTAAAATTGCTCTATGGAGATACGGCAAAATTCAATATCTTCAATCAGAATAAAGATTTTGTGGTGGCTGAATTAATTATCCCTGAACAGGTACCTATATGAAAGCACTGATTATTGATGACGAGCGCTTAGCGCGAAAGGAACTCAATTCGTTACTGGAAGACTCAAAGGAGATTATTATAGTGGGAGAGGCAATCAACGCGGATGATGCATACCAAAAAATACTTGAACTAAAGCCAGATTTGCTTTTTTTAGACATACAAATGCCAGGTAAAACCGGGTTTGATCTTTTGGAAATGCTGGATTCTGTACCGCATGTCATTTTTACCACCGCCTATGATGAGTATGCCTTGCAGGCCTTTGATGTAAACGCACTTGATTATTTATTGAAACCTATTCAAAAAGAACGACTGCAGGAAAGTATTGAAAAACTTATAAAAAAAACTACCGAATCCCAACAAGATTCCGACGAGAACCTGGAGGCTTTCAAATTAGGAGTAAGGGACCAGGTCTTTGTTAAGGACGGTGACAGGTGCTGGTTTGTAAGGCTGTCGGAGGTAAGACTTTTTGAATCCGAGGGCAACTATATAAAAGTATATTTCGAGGGCAATCGTCCTATGATCCATAAATCCCTCAATGCGCTGGACGAAAAACTGGATGATCGAGCATTTTTTCGTGCCAGTAGAAAACACATTATTAATCTAAGTTGGATTGAAAAAATAGAGCCTTGGTTCAATGGAGGGTTAATGGTTCAGCTGAAAGGAGGGCAAAATGTGGAAGTGAGCAGAAGGCAGGCCACCCGGTTTAAGGAAATGATGAGTCTGTAAACTTAAACTAACTGCGGACCATGGAAATCAATTCCGACTCAATGCCCCAGTCTTTTGCAAGTTTCAACATGGCTGTGGCTTCCATTTCTGTGATGTAGCCTTTTTGATAATTAGCTTTCCATACCTGGTCGAGGTACGACAATCTTTTGTCTTTCTTTTGCTTACCCAAAGTATCTTTTAGATAAGTTCTGGCACGGTCGAAGGCGGTGCTATAATCCTTGGCAATAAAAGCATTGGCCCATTTCAACTCATTTGCGCCATCAAGTTCCTTAGCTGTACGTTCCAGTATTTGAATTTCGTCTTCATCCAGTCCGTGGTAGTGAAAAATCATGGATTTCAACAGCAGGAATGCTTTTTTTTCTTCACCGGACATATGTGATCAATGAGTACATTACAAATATAAAATAATGGTCGACCTATTTCATGTTTTTTTTAGATTTCCGGATATCAATGGATACAGTACCGGCTTACTGGGGCTTGCATCGGATTCAAAACTGGCAATCTGCAAGTTCAACAGGTACAAACCATCTTTCACAGTATTGGGAACATATATTAATTCGGTGATCGTGCTTTGCTTTCTGGTATGCACTGGGTAATTCCAAAAGTCATGATGCACCGGAAGTTTTCCTCCGTCATTTTCCTTATCCACTGAAGGCAGATCTACCAGTAAATGGGAGATCCCATTCTCCGCAGCATTTTGAGCCACTTTCCTTTCAAGATAAGGTGGGTTAGTCCCACTGTACTGTGCTGTGTACTTATTTGGGTGGTTAGGTAGGGTCCTGATGACCAATGCTTCAACCCCTGAAGATACTTTTGAAGCCAGGTCAGACCATCTAATGATTTGATCACCGCTACTCATTCTTTTGGTTTGAACAGACACCAAATTTGCTATAAAGTGAAATCGCTTCAGGCATTGATTTATCGTGGCATTTGGATCTGGTGAGATATGTCCATAACATTCGGTATGGGTTCCATTGCCATGAGGAGTCAGGTTGAGCCTCAGGTGATTACAAGGCCCTCCGCGCGAAACATTTCCAATGAAATCGTCTTTAACGATAGGAGTGAATGAAGGATTATCGGCATAATAGCAGTTGGGATTTGCTATTCCACTCCGCAGCGGAATAGAAATATCCAAAGGCGTGTTCAAATTCACACTAAACAACTGATTTCCTAATCTAATCTCAAGCAGCTCCATATAATTCATTCCTTCACTCCCTCACTCCTTCACTCCCTCACTCCTTCACTCCCTCACTCCCTCACTCCTTCACTCCCTCACTCCTTTACAAACAGATCACCGGCAATACGGTCGGCAACCAACTTTCCTTTATCGGTTAATAATAGTTTATTTTTTTTAATTTGAGCAAATCCATTGGTTGTTAGTTCTTGGATGTATTTACGGTTTTGAGCAACCAGGTCCCACCCAAAGTTATCGTTCATCATTTGAAGGTCAACACCTCTCCAATTTCGTAAGCCCAGCATTATTAATTCATTAATCCTTTGTCCTGGAGTAAGCTCCTCCAGGGTAGATGGAATTACCCCAGATTTAATCCTTTGCAGGTAACGACCGTTGCTGGCGATGTTGTATTGTCTGTTACTACCGTTGAATGAATGAGCGCTGGGGCCAATGCCCAGGTAGAGATGCCCGTCCCAGTACCCTGTATTATGGTGCGATTCTTTGCCCGGAATTGCAAAATTTGAGATTTCATAGTGCATATATCCATTGGCTCTCAGAATGGTCATAGTAAGTTCGAAACATTTAGCTGCATTTTCTTCTGAAATTTCTTGAAGCGCACCTTTTTTTAACCGATGCCCAAATACTGTGCCGGGTTCTATGGTCAGATTGTACGCCGAAATATGATCTGGCTGCAGTGCTACTGCTCTTAGCAGGTCTGATTCAAGATTGTGATCAGAGAGGGGTATCCCATAGATAAGATCAATACTTATATTATCAAATCCGGCTGACCTGGAAATTTCGACGCTTTTTAGTGCCTGCTCGCTGTTGTGGGCCCGGTTCATCCAGCGTAGCACGGATTCGTGGAAAGACTGAACGCCAATACTCAACCTATTAACACCAACCTTATAAAGTTCTTTCAGGTAATCATTAGTGAGATCATCCGGATTGGCCTCTAAGGTAATTTCCAATGGTCCGGCAATCCGGTAAAATTTAACAATGGTAGATAGAATTCCGTCGACCTCTCCTGGTGTTAGCAAACTGGGGGTTCCTCCCCCGAAATAAATAGTCGATATGAATTCATCTGACAGATAATTTTGACGCATTATAAGTTCAGTCTTCAAAGCCTCCAGCAGAGTTCTTTTTGACTTTTGGGAAGTGTTGAAGTGAAAGTCACAATAATGACAAGCCTGTTTACAAAAGGGTATGTGGATATAAATCCCTGCCAAAAGAATCATTAGATTTGTTACAGGGTAAAGTTAACTTTTTCACCTATCAGTTATCAATCTATTATCGGCTTAATGTTCCTGGTGATTTTACCATGGTCATTGCTGTCACAGGACTATTATCTGGAGTTTGAAGGTACTGCCATCGATCTCCGGGAGGTTGAAAAATATAACATTCAAAAGCGGTCAAACGATAGCCTGAAATTGCTCAATCAGGTCATCGATCTTCACCAGAGTTTTCAGGAACAAGGGTTTTTAAGTGTTAATATTGACACTTTCTGGAAGGACAGTAACCATTTACTTGCGACTGTGCAGTTGGGTGATCGTTTCCAATGGGTACAACTTGCACCAGGGAACGTAGATGCTGTGATGCTGCAAAAGATTGGTTATAAAGAAAAATTGTACCTAAACAAGCCCTTCCATTATCGTGAGGTACATCAACTCATGGTAAAGTTGATCCGATTGTCTGGAGATTCGGGGTATCCATTCGCCTCGGTGCGTTTAGATAGTATTCAGATATTGGACGCTGAGGTATTTGCTCGCCTGGTCTATGATTCTGGCCCCCTCATTACCTTTGATTCAGTAATATTAACTGAACAAGTTAAAATTAATACCCGGTTTTTACAGGCTTACTTAAAAATCCAACCAGGAGCATCTTTTTCTGAAACAGTGATTGAAGAATTACCGGACCGTATAAAAAAGTTACCATATCTCCGCATAACAGAAGAACCATTATTGACTTTTCAAAATGACCAGGCCAGTACTTATTTGTCTTTGGAGTTGACCAAAGCCAATCAAATTGATGGAGTAATTGGATTTCTGCCGAATGCTAAAGGTGAAGGGGGATTATTGCTAACTGGTCAGTTCAATTTATTACTTCAAAACATGTTTGGTTCCGGTAGGAGTCTGGGATTGCAGTGGGAAAGCTTCAAGCCAGAATCTCAGCTTTTGAATATTAATTTCTATCAACCAATACTGTTTAGATCGCCAATTGATTTAGACCTCAAATTCAAGCTATTTAAGGAGGACTCTATATTTGTGAACAGATCATTTGACCTGGACCTAGGCTATTCTTATCAGAGGCATTTTGTGGGGATTTACACACATCTGAAGACTGCCCGGCTACCTTCCTCCAGTTTGTTCGATGACATTACTACATTTCCTGATTTGGCGGATTTTAATCTGAATCAATTTGGTGGCACCTATCGGTGGGACCACCTGGATGATTATATAGACCCAAAGGCCGGGATTCGCATGAGCATGCGCGCATCTACCGGGACCAAAAAAATACGAAAGAACAGTGCCATAAGTGACAGTCTTTATCAGGATTTGGATCTTGAGAGCAATCAATTTTCGTGGGAGGCAGAGTTGGTTGGTTTTATTCCCTTATCCAAGCATTGGGTCATAGCAGGTAAGTGGAAGGGGGGGGGAGTTTATAATAGTCGACTTTTCTTTAACGACCTATTCCGGCTTGGAGGCATTAAATCGCTTCGTGGTTTTTCTGAAAACACATTTTTTGCTGATAACTTTGCTTACTCTACCATCGAACCAAGATTTTTTTTTGAGACGGGTTCTTATTTATTTGTCTTCTACGACCAGGCCTGGTGGTTAAAGTACTCCCTTGAGAACAACAGTTTTGAGGACCGTCCCTCTGGTTTTGGGGCCGGTATAAGTTTGACTACCAAGGCGGGTATTTTCAATTTTGTGTGGGCAGTTGGGAATTCAAAAATACAGGACATTGGATTGGGCCAATCCAAAATACATTTTGGTTATATTTCGCGATTTTGATTGCCTACGGTTCATTGTAAATACCCTGAAAATGATCTAAATTGCAATCGAAGCCTTTCATATGTGGAACCTGACATTGACTTTTTTGTGGGCCTTCTTAATTGCACTTTTTGCAGTGCCGTCAATCATTCAGGTGGCGCATTATAAAAACCTTCTAGACGAGCCAAATCACCGCACCATCCATAACTCATCAACTCCCAGGCTAGGTGGTCTGGCAATATTTACAGGTTTTATGTCTTCTTTAATGATCTTTGGAGACCTGAATTTGGGCATACAGCAGTTGATGGCAGGAACCCTTTTATTATTTTTTATTGGCATTAAGGACGACATCGCTACAGTCTCCGCCTTTAAAAAATTCTTTATCCAGGTGTTAGCTACAGGGATTGTCATGTTCCTGGCCGATATTAGGATTACCAGCTTTCAGGGATTTCTGGGGATCTATGAGTTGGAAGGAGGATTCAGTTATGTTTTCACATTTCTGGTAATAGTTGGAATGACCAACGCCATAAACCTGATTGATGGAATGGACGGATTGGCTGGATCAATAGTGCTACTGATTTCATTGATATTCGGCGGCTATTTTTTCTACTTCGATTCTCCCTATGCCTTTGTAGCACTGGCACTTGCTGGAGGAGTGCTGGGATTTCTAAGGTACAATATTTATAAGGCACAAGTTTTTATGGGCGATACCGGTTCGCTGGTTTCAGGGTTCATCCTGGCTGTTTTGGCCATTCAGATATTGGAAATGCAACAAATTCGTTCCGCACCTGCGATGGTGGTTAGCATTATGATACTGCCAATATTTGATACCCTAAGAGTATTTTCCCTACGTATTTTTAACGGAAAATCTCCCTTTTACCCTGATAAAAACCACTTACACCATCAACTATTGACATTGGGTCTTTCTCAATCAAAGGTCTTGGGCCTTTTACTTATATTCAATATTATGATGTTCGGGTTTAACTATTTCTATGCAGAAATGGGAAATAATCTATTGATTACAATTACGGCGGTCGCAATTACTTTCCTGATGATAGTAATACAAATGATGTTGAAAGCCAAACGACTCAATGTATAACGTCCTGTGGATCTGTGCTATGGTATTAATGGCCACCGGACTAAGTGCCCGTGATCATCAACAATTGGTTCCCATTAAGGACCTAAAAAATCATTGGTTGACTGTGGATCGGGATGGTGGGCACTATGTGCCATACATAGCGGGTAGTTCTCTTAACTACCCGGTGATTGGGATGATACTAAATGCTGATGACGGTGCGGGCCTGATACTCAACATTTGCATTCCGGAAGGAACAGCAATATTTGTAAACAATAAAATCGTAGACCGGGCCGCCGCTGGCGGATGTCGTGACTATGAAATTGACAGTTTAATGCTCGTATATAGCCAGAAGTCGCTGTTCATAAGTTTTTTCAAAGAAAACCTTAACCCTGATTTGATCACAACCACATTAATGGCCAAGCAGCAAACTGGTAATTTTCAGGTGCAAAGCAATCCAATCCCTCAAATTAAAAAGCGTTCAGGTGATGGTTTTCCCGATTTCTTTGTAGTAGCAATTCTGTTGGTAGCAGCTTTTTATGCATTCCTGAAAAATCGTTATCCAAAGGGCTATAAGGACTACTTTAATTTTTCAAAGGCATTCTCGATGACCTTAAAAGAGGAGAAGGTGCTTACCCAAAGAAATATGAGTAGCGTCAATGCATTGTTTTTGTGGATGTATAGTATGGTATTATCATTGGTAATTATTCTATTCTGGAAAGTTTTTGGGCAGGTTCCTGATCTGTTCGAATTTGTGGCCTTAGAAACTGTTCGGTCTACTTTGAAGAGCTGGTTAATATTATCAATAGTGGTTTATTCTGTAGTAGGAATGAAATACCTTTTAATTAAAGTATTGTGCTCACTGCTGAATATTGATAAAATTGCCCAAATCCATTTTTTTGACTTCATGCGTATGAGCCTCATTTTCGTAACGGCTACTCTGGTAGTCTCCTCAGTGATGTACTTAAGTGTTTTGGATCAAATTGTGCCCTTTAATATTATACTTTACTTGTTCATTACACTTTTGGGTATTAGGGTTGTCATTCTGCTCTTCAAACTATTTGGGGATACTTCATTTAGAAAAATTCATTTAATTTCTTACCTTTGCACCACTGAAATTTTACCCCTACTTATAGGAATCAGGATTTTCTTTTAATCCCCGCTAAAGGAGATAATGAAAACATCGAACTCAGGAAATATACGGATGGTAGAGATGACAAAAAATGTAGACGTAGTTAAAAGCATCCTGGTATCACAGCCAAAACCACAAGGGCGTAAGTCACCTTACTTTGCATTGGCGGAAAAATACCATTTGAAAATAGATTTTCGACCGTTTATCAAGGTTGAGCCAGTATCACTTAAAAATTTCAGGCAACAGAAAATAGTAATATTGGACCATACCGCGGTAATTTTTACCAGCCGTAATGCTGTAGACCATTACTTTAATATCTGCAAACAGTTAAAGATAGAAATGCCGGCAGATATGAAATACTTTTGTATTTCTGAGCAGACAGCAAATTATCTTCAAAAATACATAGTGATCCGCAAAAGGAAGATCTTCACAGGATCGCGGACTGCTATGGAGCTTATTGAAATCTTGAAGAAACACAAAAACGAAAAATACATATTCCCTTGTTCCAACATCAGAAAAAACGATATTCCTAACTTTTTGGAGGAAAATGGATATCAGCACTCCGAAGCGGTGATCTACAAAACAGTTGCCAGCGATCTTTCAGATCTAGCTGATGTGAATTATGACATTATTGCATTCTATAGTCCATCTGGTATTAATTCCCTTTTTGTAAATTTTCCTGACTTCAAGCAAAACAAAACCCGTATCGCGGCATTTGGACCTTCAACGGCTAAAGCCGTACGGGATGCTAACTTGAACTTGGACATTGAGGCTCCTTTGCCAAATGCACCCTCTATGACCGGGGCCTTGGAATTATATATAAAAAAGACAAACAAGATTTAACCATTTAGTAAGGGTTAACGTCTACTCAATAAGCGGCCGGTTTGAAATACCTTGATATTCTATTAGTTCAGGGAACTTCGGTTTAAAGTATTTGTTTATATAAACCACGATGTTTATAAAAATTATTATATTTATCGGCGGTAAACCCTGTAAATATGACCAAACTTTTTTCCTCAATTTGTGCATGGATTATTCTTTGTACAACCGCTGTTTACGGTCAGCAGGATCCCCAGTTCAGTCAATATATGTTTAACTCCTTATACTACAATCCTGCTGTGGCAGGGGCTAGTGGACTTACCACTTTAACCGCTTTTCATCGAAGTCAGTACGCCGGTTACTCGGCTACCTTAGATGATGGCGGGGCACCCAACACGCAGTTGGTTAGTTTTAGTGCACCACTTCTAAGGATAAATAGCGGTATAGGGTTGTACATTGTAAATGATCGGCTGGGTAACTTAAATAATCTTGAAGCCCAGGTGTCATACGCCTACCACTTAGCGGTTAATGAGGGAAAATTAAGTTTTGGAATTAGACTTGGCATTTATTTACAGTCGATTGATAATGACGAATATCGATGGATCGACCCGGGAGATCCATTGAATGCCTTTGGTGGAGATGCTCAAACCAGGCCCGATCTGGCCCTGGGTGTTCATTATCAATCAGGCAATTACAGGTTTGGCGTGGGCGTAAATCATTTGCTAAATACGGAGTTCGATTTTGGCTCGGATCCAACCCGAAATCCGTTGGTTCCTCATATGTATGTGACAGGTGCTTATGATTACGCAATAAATTATAATTTTACGTTAACTCCCTCGTTAATAGTAAAGGTCTCAGATTTTAACACACTTTCGTTTGAGTTAAGTGCGATAGGGACCTACAAAGAGCGAATGTGGGCTGGAGTTTCATTTCGACAATCAGATGCCTTAATTGGCTTGCTAGGGTATAGTTTTTTAAAAGACAATGCGTTGAAATTGGGTTATGCTTTCGACTATATTGTTAGTGCCCAGGATGTCAAGGAACCAACCTCCCACGAAGTGATGTTGAGTTATACGTTACCAGTGCCTTCTGTTGGAGGAAGGAAAATTATTAGAACCCCTCGATTCAGGCATTAATTAATATTGTGTGTGATACTAATGCCCCTTGGGGATCTGTTTGTTACAGGTAAAAGTTGTTAAAAAACGAATTTGTTCATTTTCTTTCAAAATCTTACAAACCGCAGGTTTTCGTAGGTATTCCTTATGAAGGGTAGGTCATAACCTATACTTTTGGATTCATAAATAAGCAGATTTGAGTTATAAAATTAATTATTGATACTTATACTTTAAAATTTAAAGGTGTTATGAAAATGGTGTCTAACATAAGAACGGTAGCCCTGGGGGTGTTGGTAGCTTTTGCAATGCAAAGTTGCGGCTTGTTCTTTAAAGGTAGTAAGGATGATCGTGGAGAGTTGGTTGGAGTACAGGGCCGGGAAGGTTTTGTCATGACCATACCTTATGGAATGGTAGCAATCCCCGCGGGTACTTTCCATATGGGTCAAGCCGACCAGGATGTTGCGGCTACCCAAATAAACTACAACAAGCAAATAACCATCGGTCCATTCTACATGGATGATACCGAGATTACCAACAACGAATACCGCCAATTCATGGAAATTATGCTGGAAGATTCAGCATCTGTACTTGGTGAGGATTTTATTATGGAGGAACTTTATCCAGATACTACCGTTTGGGTGAAAGATTTCGCCCACCATCTGGGAGATCCGTTGATGGTATATTATTATGCACACCCGGCATTCGATGACTATCCGGTAGTTGGTGTTGACTGGGAAGCTGCAAAGTATTTCACCCAATGGAGAACAGATTACCTAAATGAGTATCGTGAAGGAGTGGGAGATTTCGTAATGCCGAACTTTAGGTTACCCTCTGAAGCAGAATGGGAATATGCTGCCCGCGGCGGTCGCGACCTGGCAAAATATCCGTGGGGTAACCCGTATATAAGAAACTCCAAAGGTTGCATGCTGGCCAACTTTAAGACCGGAAGAGGTAATTACTACGATGATGGGTTTGCCTACACCGCTCCGGTTGCCTCTTATTTCGCTAATGACTATGGTCTTTACGATATGGCTGGCAATGTTTCAGAATGGTGTGAAGATGCTTTTAACCCTGCTGCAGTGCCTGTAGTATGGGATCTTAACCCCACATATTATGATGAGGGTGAGCCACGCAAGGTTATCCGTGGGGGATCTTGGAAAGACGTGGCGTATTACCTTGAAACAGGTACGCGTTCTTACGAATTTAAGGATTCTGCCACCGCCTTTATAGGGTTCCGTTGTGCTATGACCAACTTGGGCCGTTCATCAGGCGAGGAGTTTAACTAATCAATCCAACTCGATATTAACACACATTGCAAAACATTTTTTTGGATTTCAAACTTTAAACTTTAGTAATAATGAGCAAAAGAAAAGGTGGATTTGTTGAGCTGTTTTACACCTCAATAATGCCTAAAATCTACGGAATTGGTGCTTCGATTGTAATTATGGGAGCGCTGTTCAAAATTAACCATTACCCGGGTGCAGACCTTATGTTGGCAGTTGGTTTGAGTGTAGAAGCAATTATCTTCTTCTTCAGTGCCTTTGAGCCTAAGCATAATGAGCCGGATTGGGCGAAAGTGTACCCCGAATTGTCGGATGAGTATGACGGTGACGGTCTGGTGGCTGAAAGTAGCAACGGTTCTGTAAGTAAGCAACTTGATCATTTATTGGAAAGCGCCAAGATTGGCCCTGAGTTGATTGACAGTCTTGGAAAAGGATTCCATAATTTATCAGATTCTGTTGACAAAATGTCAGACCTTAGTGATGCCGCGTTAGCTACCAATGAGTACGCTCAAAATGTAAAGAGTGCATCTCAATCATTAGTGGATATGAACCGTTCTTACGGGGCTACTGTAGAAGCATTGTCAGAAATGACTACTGCATCTGAAGACGCCAGACAATATCACGAACAGGTACAGACCGTGACTAAGAATTTGGGTGCGCTGAATGCTGTTTATGAGCTGGAATTGCAAGATGCAAATAGTCATCTGAAAGCAATGAATAAATTCTACGCCAACATATCCACAGCAATGGATAGCATGGCTGAAGCTTCACAGCAATCAGAACAGTTTAAAACACAGTTGTCAAACCTTACTGGGAACTTGACCAGATTGAACACGGTTTATGGCAACATGTTAACTGCCATGCATGGAACGCAAGGTTAACATTTACTAAATTTTTGTTAAACAGGTAAATAAGAAAACAGATGGCAGGAGCAAAAGAAACACCCCGACAAAAGATGATCGGGATGATGTATCTGGTACTGACTGCATTGTTGGCTCTAAACGTTAGTAATACTGTTCTTGAGAAGTTTCTCTTTATGAACAGGACCATGGAAAAAACCGTGGTTGATGGTGAGGCCAAGAACAATGGAACAGTAGGACGTATTGAGGTCCAGGTAGAAGAGTCAGGTAAAAGAGCAAAGGACATTGCCGTGTTGCAAACCGCACAGGATGTACGCACTGAAACCACAAAAGTGTTGTCCGAACTTGATGAGCTCAAGAAAAGGATGATCAAGGTAACTGGTGACTACGAGGAAGATGGTGTGACTCCCAAAGGTATTAAGAACATGGAGAGAATAGCCCGCATGATGATTAAAGAAAAGGAGGGCAAAAAGCTGAAGGATTTACTGAATGGTTATACGGTATTCCTGAGTGATAAAACCGGCAAAGAATACGGTGATCTGGCACTGGATGGTAAGGACCACCCTCTTTTCAAGCAAGATAAGAATGCGAGGAAAAGAGATTTTGCCACCCTGCAGTTTGACCAAACGCCCATGGTGGCCGGTTTGGCAACAATCAGCCAGTTTCAAACTGAGGTACTTAACAGGGAAACTGAAGCTTTAGAAGAGCTGGCTCGGAAAGTTGGAGCTGAGGACCTGAAATTTGATCAGATCGATCTGGTAGCTTTGCCTAATTCACGGGTGGTAGCTGCAGGCGCTAAGTACGAGGCCGCTCTTTTTATTGCTGCTTCTTCATCTGCTGCCGAAAACCCCGATATGACCTACAATGGTAAGAAAATCGAGGTGATCAATGGTAAAGGTAAGATCGAGTTTATGGCCAAAGGCGGAAATTACGATAAGGACGGGATTTCCAGGCAGTCCTATATAGCTACCGTTACCCTGAAGGATAGTGTTTATCGCGATACTATTGAATATTTTGTGGCCAGACCGGTAATTCAGGTACAGTCTGCTTCGGTGCAGGCATTATATCTGAATTGCGCTAATGAGCTGCAGGTAAACTGTCCTCAGTTGGGTTCAGCTTACAGCCCTACATTTACTGCAACCGGCGCACAGACTATTAGAGGTGCTAAAACCGGGCAGGTAACGGTTGTGCCTAACGCTGCTGATGTAAAACTAAATGTTTACAATAGTGGCAATCTGCTGGGAACGGAAAATTTCAGAGTAAGACGTATTCCGAAACCTGAAATAAAGTTATACAACAGGGGTAAAGAGGTAAACTACAAACAAGGTGAGAATATCAGCGCTTTACGACAATTGAATATCAAAGCCTTACCGGATGAGGATTTTAAAACTTTCCTTCCAAAAGATGCCCGTTACCGGGTAACCGGATGGGAGGTAACTTTGGCAAGGGGTAAGCGCCCAGTGGCACCCCCATCTAAGGTGACTAAGGAATCTCTATCTATAGGTAATTTGATGCAGAAGGCCAAGCCTGGTGATCGAGTAGTAGTGGAAGTAAAGCGTGTACAGCGTATGAATTTCCGTGGAAAGACAGAGAATGTCAACGTGGGTAACGTATTTTTTAACGTACCCCTCAATTAATAATAGGTGATATGAAGCAATTAAGTTATGTACTCATATTGGTCCTACTGGCAACAGTAGCAGCCAATAACCCAATCATGGCCCAGGAAACCCCGAATTATGTAAACCATAATTCCACCTCGGGAATCCCTGATTACGACATTATGTACAAAAAACGTTTATGGCGTCGTATGGACTTGCTCGAGAAGCAGAATCGTTCATTCTTTGCTTTTAATAATGAGATCACAAAGATCATTATTGAAGGCGTGAATGCAGGTGTACTCTTTCCCTACAAGAATGATTCCCTGTTGACCAGAATGTCCAAAGAGGAATTCCTTGAAAATCTTAAAATGCCGGTTTACGGTGGAGATGGTCTTTCTGATGAGGAAAAGGCCATGGGATTTACCGAGGACGATGCTTGGGGTGATGATGGTGGTTGGGGCGATGACTCTGGCTGGGGAGATGAAGACCAAAGCGACAAACAGGCTGATGCTTCTGCCGCCAGTGCTGATTATTTCTACCCCAAAGATGTCGAGGTACTTGAGATAATGGAAGACTGGGTTTTTGATAAGAGAAGAAGTCGTCTATTTTACGACATTCAGAGTATCACATTAATATTGCCTGCATCTAAATTTCCGGAAACCGGTCTTCAAAGACAGGTGGCTTCCTTCAAGTACAAGGATTTGGAAGAGTTGTTTAGAAGTATGCCGGGAGAGGCGCTTTGGTTCAACCCTCAGAATTCCGCTGAACACAAGAATTTGGCTGACGCATTTTTGCTAAGGCTTTTCAGCGCCAGGTTAATCAAAGTATCCAACCCGGAGGATTCTTATATTGCTGATATCTATAATACAAACCCCAAAGATGGTTTAATTGCTTCACAAAGGATAGAGCAGGAGCTCTTGGAACTGGAACATGAACTTTGGGAATATTAATTTGCTCATTTAAATTATATATAAGCTCTAATAAAACTGGTCTTAGGATATCCTAAGACCAGTTTTATTATAACAAGCAGCTGTCCGTAGCTTGAAGCTACGGACAACATTTATTTATCTTCAAAATACTGTTTCAATTTTCCAGCTTTGGAATGGCCTACAACCGATGCCAACTCTTTTTCGGTAGCTTCCCTTACTTTTTTTAATGACTTATATCTTCGAAGAAGTCTGTTTGCTGTTTGAAAGCCAATTCCAGGTATTTGTTCCAGCTCTGTACCCAGACTTTTCCTGCTGCGTTGGTTTCTATGAAAGGTAATGGCAAATCGATGTGCTTCATCCCGTACCTGCTGCAACAGTCGAAGCGAAGGTGATTTTTTGTCAATGAATATGGGATATTGATCATGAGGGAAGTAGATTTCTTCCAGTCTTTTGGCGATTCCGATAATAGGAATGGCCCCATAGAGTTGAAGATCTTTCAAGGCTTGGCACGCAGCGTTCAACTGACCCTTACCCCCGTCAATCACTATAAGATGTGGCATAGGTTTATCTTCACCAGCCAACCTGCTATACCTGCGATGGACCACCTCAAACATCGAAGCAAAATCGTCGGGCCCGTCTACTGATTTAATGTGGTAATGACGGTACTCTTTTTTTAAAGGCTTACCGTTTTTGAAATGGACCATGGAGGCAACCGGGAAAGCGCCCTGTATATTAGAATTATCAAAACACTCAATGTGTATAGGAAGTGACTTAAGATTTAGATCCTGCTGTAACATTTCCAGTACCCTATCTTTCCTTTGGGCGAACTCCTCTTTGTTCTCATAATACTTTTTCTTGTAGTACAATGCATTTTTTCTTGCCAGATCGATAAGTTTTTTCTTGTCACCCCTTTGTGGCACTGTTATTTGTAGCCCCTCCATCTCCCAGTCAATTGCAGTATTTAAAAGTACCTCTTTGGCATTGCTGTTGAACTGTTGTCTAAACTCGAACAATACCTTTGCGAGAATCTCATGGTCCGCTTCATCTAATTTTTTCTTGATCTGAGTAGATTGGCTGGTTTCCAGGGCCCCATTTTTTATTCTCATGAAATTGATAAAAGCCATCTTTTCATCAGAATATATACAACAGACATCCAGATCAGAAATCCTGGGGTTAACGATGGTGGATTTTGCCTGAAATTTCTCTAACAACCCCAGACGTTCCTTCATTTTCTGAGCCTGCTCGAAGTTCAATTTTTCTGAAGCCTCAAGCATCTTATCTTTGAAGTAATTCTTAACCAGGGCCAGTCGACCCTTTAATACGTTCAGCGCCTGCTCAATGTCATGGTTGTAGTCTTCCTGGCTTTGTAAGCCTTCACAGGGGCCTTTACAATTACCAATATGATATTCCAGACATACCTTAAATTTTCCCTTCTCAATATTCGCTTTACTCAGGTTATAGCTACAGGTACGAATGGTGTACAGCTTCCTGACAAGGTCAAGCACACTCTTCATGGCGACCACATTCGCGTATGGTCCGAAAAAGGTTCCTCCACTATAATTTTGCTTATTCCTGATTGGCATTATTCTATTAAACCGCTCATCAGGCACCCAGATATAAGGAAAACTCTTATCATCCTTAAGTCTGATGTTGTACTTTGGTTGATTTTTTTTTATCAGATTGTTTTCCAGAAGCAGTGCATCAAATTCGGAGTTTACTACTGTGCATTCAATGGTTGATATTTCCCATACCATTCGCATAGTTTTCCGATTCGGTAAGCTGGATTTATTAAAATAACTGGCCACACGTTTTTTCAAGTCCTTGGCCTTGCCTACATAAATTGCCTTCCCTTGCTTGTTGAGAAATCGGTATACACCCGGTTGCGAGGGTAACTTGCTTATTTGTTGCTTGGTGTACGAAGGTGTGGCCATATTTAAACCGGGCAATAACAATGTCCGCTAGCGGATGTCATCCGGGTTGATGGTATTTACCGGTATATCGACTTCCAGGGAATCCGAAGCATTCGAAAGGTCTTCATATTGATCACAATCAATCTCCACAGATAGCTTCCTGATGGGCCGGGGAAACGGACCCTTGGTAATGTGGGTTTCATCATCGTTATATACTTTTTCCATGAAACTGTTCCATATAGGTCGGGCGGTTCTTGATCCCTGCCCTGAAACCCAACTCCTGAAGTGAATGCTGCGGTCGTCCCCACCCACCCAGGCACCAGCTGCCAGGTCTTTGGTTACACCGATAAACCACCCATCAGAGGCGTTTTGCGTAGTGCCGGTTTTTGCTCCAATTTCATTGCCAACCTTGATTTCATAGCTTAACCCTAAAGCTGCACCACCGTCTTCCTCTAAAGCTCCTTTCAGCATGTGCAGCATTATATACGCTGTTTCTTCGTTGATGGCTTCAAAGGTTTTAGGAGGAAACTCCTGTAGGATATTACCATTCTTGTCCTCAATACGAGTAATAAAAAATGGAGAGATATGGGTGCCTTTATTTACAAATGTACTGTAGGCTCCGACCAACTCAAACAAGGAAACATCATTAACCCCTAAACATAGCGCAGGAACAGCCTCCAAATCACTTTCAATTCCCAATCTTTTGGCCATTTTGACTACTTCAGATGGTCCAACTTTTTGCATCATTTTAGCGGTGATAGAATTTACAGAATTGGCCATGGCTCTGCGGATTGTCATCTGTTGTCCAGTGTATTTACCGCCGGCATTTTGTGGAGTCCATTTCTTATCACCCGGGATGTCGAAAGTAACCTTTGCATCCATCAGGGTATAACAGGGTGAGTAACCATTCTCGATTGCTGTTGCATAGACAATAGGTTTAAAAGTGGATCCAGGCTGCCTCCGGCCTTGTTTAACATGATCATATTTAAAATACTTGTGATTGATACCACCTACCCAGGCTTTAATATGTCCGGTATGAGGATCCATTGCTATGAATCCACTTTGCAGAAAATGTTTGTAGTATCTCAATGAATCCATAGAACTCATCACTGTATCTATTTCACCATCCCAGGAAAATACTGTCATTTTTTTAGGAAGATTAAGAACGATCTCAATAGAATCAGGGAAATCTTCATACTTTTTCCCTAATTGACGATACAATCGAGTCCGCTGCATGCTGGTTTCCAGAAAATTCGGGATTACTTCCTTGTCCTCGTCGATCCACGGTAGTCTACCTTCGAGGTGTTCCAGGAACCGCGCCTGGAGCGTTTTCATTTGCTCGGACATGGCCTCTTCAGCATAAGTTTGTAACCGGCTGTCTATAGTGGTAAATATCCTGAGCCCGTCGCCATAGAGGTCATGACCATTGGCTTCGGCCCAATTTCGAAGAAAATTTCCTGTCACGGTGCGGAAATAGGTAGCTAAGCCAACATTCTGGTTTTGCACTTCATAGTCTATTTCTATAGGCATATTTATCAGTGAGTCCAAAATCGCCTCAGAGATGTAATGGTATTTTTCCATTTGTCCAAGAACCACATCACGTCTTTTCTTAGAATTCTCAGGATTACGGACAGGATTGTAAAAGGATGGTGCCTGGACTAAACCCACCAATACCGCCGCCTCCTGGATTGCCAGGCTATCAGGAGTGGTGTTAAAAAAGGTTTTTGAAGCCACATTGATCCCAAAGGTGTTGCCGCCAAAGTCAACGGTATTGAGGTACATGGCCATAATTTCTTCTTTGGTAAAGTTTTTTTCCAATTCCACGGCAATGATCCACTCTTTTGACTTTTGGATTATGGTCTTAATATCATTGTTCTTAATTCGTTTCAATAAAGCTCCGTCAAAATCTTCTTGTCTGGTATTGAACAAATTTTTGGCCAGCTGTTGTGAAAGAGTGCTTCCTCCCCCTTTGCGATTGAAGGTGATAACTCCAGCCATCGCACGCAAAATGCCTATGGGGTCAATTCCTGAATGTCGATCAAAACGTATGTCTTCTGTAGCCGTAAGTGCGTGCACTAGATTTGGGCTGAGGTCCTGATATTGAGCAGGGGTTCGGTTACTGTTAGGTCTGTAGTATTTTCCAAGTAAAACCTTGTCGGCAGAATAGAGTTCTGATGCCAGTTCGTTTTCGGGGTTCTCCAGTGATTTTACGCTTGGCATGCCGCCAAATAAACCAAACCAATCACCTTTCACAGCGAAAACATATAAGAAGGTGATCAGCACCATCACTCCAAAACCAATCCACAGAACTTTGACCGTTTTGGCCAGCCAAAAATCAGCAATAGAATCCTTTTTTTTTCTTTTTGCCATGTTATTCCAGATAAAAATTATTAAAAAATGACAGGTAACCTTTCAGGTCTTTGGATTGATAAAATATTTCAAAATTCTCTTTAGTTATCACAAAAGTACTGAACTCGTTGCCTGAATAATCATTTAAGAACCCTTGTTTTTTCAAAGTTTCATAATAGGAGAACGCCTTTCCTTTATCGCCAAAATCCTGAACCAATACCATTGCTCGATCTTTATCGAAAATGAGTGATGAGGACGTCAGTTTCTGCGGGGCAAAATTCTGTAGATTAAACTGGTCAAACTCGCGGGCAAAACTTCCATCTAGAAAGGCTTTGGTGGGATACACCATTACAAAAATGTGATCCCGGTTAAGATTTTGTTCAAAAGTAGCACCGCCCAGACGGGCCAGTTGTAACGGTAATTCATGGGCCGCCCGCAATAGTTTCTGTGCATATTCATTGAGTTCGCTTTCTGGAAAGTCCGTTAGAAACTTTTGCAATTCAAAACGATAGGTATACAGATTGCCAGTTTGTCCTTTGTTCAGGATCCCTAGCAATTTCAAGTTGTCCGTATAGCTGTTTTCCGGGTGGTTATTTAGCGCATGGTTGATAACAAATAAGGAACTATCGAAATAGTAGCCTTGATATAATTCATAAGCTTTTTTGTATTCGAGCTGCATCTTTTCGGCCAGGGCATCATATTCCTGCTTGTATTGTGGATTCAGTAATGTCTTGGTAAAAGTCGAGTTCGGGAAATCATTTAACAATTCATCACGGCACCTTTTGGCTCCTGGATCACCAAGCTCCGTGTAAATGAGATATAATTGATAAAGTAACTCTGGTTTATATTCTGTGGCTGGATATCGGCTGATTAGTGTCTCAAAGGTTAGGTAAGCATTCACTTTTTCCCTGAGTTGAAAATTATAAATGTTACCCAGATTGTAATAAGACATTTCGATCAGTGAGTCTGCTGTTTGCTTCTGCTGATTACTGAAGGGAATGGTTAGATAGTACACTGCTTTCTGTTCTGCACGGACATCTTCAATATTTACCTCGGATACTTCCTCTGGTTCGGGCTCATCTTCACCAACCACCTCTTCGTTGGATACAGAGATCCGTGCATCTTTGTTGGATCTTCTCCAATTATCCTCCAACTTCCGATTACCCCACCGACGAATGAACTCAGACTGACCGGTGCTTACTGCTGAGGTATTGTAAAAGTACCATGTAGCTCCACTTTGAGTAGTTACTGGAATTGCATCATCAAATATATTTCTGCCGGAAAATTGGGCCTCTGATTTCAGTCGCTTTTCCTCCTCTGCCATCGCCAGGCGCTCTTGTTTGATTATTACACTGTCCAATAAAACACTTAATTCTAAACTGTCCATATTGGATAAGGTTAACAGGCTATCTTGCAAAGAAATCGTATTCAACTGAGTGACGAAATCCTTCAGTATTTGTTGTCTTTCCTCTATCAAATCGTATTCGGGCTCATCTGTGGGAAGCACCATCATGGTGCTGTCGTAATAAGCCTTAGCTTTAGAGAAGTCTTTAAGCGTATCATAGTTAATCAAACCCAGCTTCAAATAGGAGTAGGCCTTTTGCCTTCTGTTACCTACGTTTGCAGCGATTGAAGATTCATAGAATTTAATAGCTGGATCCAACTCGCCTTGTTTCATCTCAAACTCCGCCATTTCATAGTAGATCTTGTCTCTGAACTCTTTATTTTTACGATCCTTAAGTATTTTCACGTAGTATCGCCTTACCTTTTTAAGGTCATTACTGCGTGCAAGCTCAAATACCTGGGCCATCTTTAAACTTGCATAAAATGCTAATTCAAAATGTGGGTTATTCTTAACACACGCGAGGTAGTTGTTATGTGCCTCAGCATCGAATCCCAGGGTTTGATAGATTTGCCCAATGATGAAGTATATCTTGGCACTTCCTTCACTCAATGACATCAACGGTGCTGCTTCGGCCAGATTTTGTACCATGTTGTTCAGATCGTTTCTTTTCTGGTACATGTAAGCCCTGGTTAGGTACAAATTCTGCTGATTTTGTTTGTTTAAATTTTCCTTTTTAAGGAAATCCGAGACGGCAATGGCATTATTCATTTCGCCATAATCAATATAGGTACGCAGTAGTGCTATTAAACCATCATGGACTGCGTCATCATCATCACTAATACTCTTTACATATTTGAACGTCTGGATCGCTTCTTCGTATTTCCCCTGATAAAACTTCACCTTTCCTATCAGTACATAGCTATCGTCAACCCAGTCGCTGTTTTTATGGAATTGAATGGCACCAGCGGCCTTCTTAATGGCATCGTCAAGCTTGTCCTGGTTACTGGAAACAATTGTAGTGTCTATCGGTGTGAAGACATCTAAAATCTTGTCATAGTTGGGCTGAAAACTGGTTTCGATAGCCTCCTGTACTTCCTTTAGCCTTTGATTGGCATAGAAATAGGCGTTATAGTGGGCTGTAATATTATGGTAAGTCTTACTGACCAGAGTGTCCTTCTCTGAAGAACAACCTGCCAGTAACCATATTACAATCCAAAAACCAGGGCTATAAGGGTATCTTTTGGTATTCAATGCAACCGGAATAATATGCTTATTCAACGTAAAAAATGCATATTTAATACAAAATTACTTACTCAAAATTGCTATGTTATATATAATTTTGTTCAAAACAATCTTACAAATACTTTGAGCGCTAAATCCAAATTTGCCTATGGGCTATTCAACAGGTATCTTCTGATCATCAGGAACGAGGAGAATTTCGCCGAAAAAAGCACCTTCAGTTTCACCTATGCTAAGTTAATAGTTTTTATCCTAACTCTGATGATGGTATTTATGGTAATTAGCCTGTTTCTGGTTAAAACTCTGCTTGCGCAATGGTTTGATCCAGAACACGCCGAACTAGAAGCAAACAAACGGCTAATTGTACTTTCTTCTGCAGTGGACAGCCTGGCTTACGAAGTTGATCTTAAGGATCAGTTTATAGACAATCTTACTATGATTATTAAAGGGGATGATACTGTAGACATACAAACTAATACCTCCGGGCAGCGATTGAGTAACCTTAATACCGAAATTGATCTTGATAACCTGCCTCCAATTGATTCACTGTTTCGTAAGGAGTTTGAAGAAGGTGGAGATCTATTACTGGACTTGGGAAGTAATAGTTCAGGAGAGCTACAGGAGTTTTTTTTATTTTCACCTATCTCCGGAATTGTGCTGTCTCCATACAATGTAAAGAACGAGCACTATGGGGTTGACGTTGTTTCCAAAAAGAATGAGCCGGTTAATTGTGTGGCAGACGGTACTGTGATATTTTCCGACTGGACACAGGAGGCTGGATTCGTCATTTCTGTACAGCATAAGGGCAATCTGATCTCCGTTTACAAACACAATTCTGCTTTATTAAAAAAAGTTGGTAATTTTGTTAATGCTGGAGATATTCTTTCTATTATAGGAAATACCGGTGAATTAACGTCAGGCCCCCATCTACACTTTGAATTATGGTATAATGGCAATCCTGTAAATCCCGAGGAATTCGTTACATTCTAAACGTAACCACTATGTTTAAAAAAGAAGATAAACGTGCGGTTGAAATACAAAGCACCTCCAGCAATATAATTAGCAGGGGAACTATTCTTGAAGGTAATATCATGACACCTGGTAACCTACGGATTGAAGGAAGAGTGATCGGAAACCTGATCACCAAGAGTAAGGCTGCACTGGCGCAATCGTCCTATGTCGACGGCAATATACTTGCAAAGAATGCCGAAGTGGCGGGAGAGGTGAGAGGAAAAGTGGAGGTTTCTGAGATGTTGATCTTAAGACCCACCTGTGTTATTCATGGAGATATAGTGACCAATAAGCTCATTGTTGAATCCGGAGCAACATTTAATGGTGGGTGTACCATGGGGGCCCATATTGATGATATTCAATTGGGGCTGGTAAAGACCCCAAATAGAGATGATACGTCCGTTCCATTAAAGGGACTTCAAAATGTCCAAGGAAACCGACCGCAACAAGGCTACAAACCAGCTTAAACAGTATACCCGTTACTCAGCCATTGCCTTTCAGATGATGGCCATTATGGGATTCTCTGCATGGCTCGGCCTTAAAACCGATGAGCTGTTTGACCTCCGGTTCCCGGTATTTACGCTAATTTTCATTATTGCTGCTTTGGGACTGGTTTTGTATAAAATTGTTAGATCCCTTTGAAATTGAAACTCAGCCCCGGTAAGTTCTTTAAGGCTCTTTTTTCCCTGAGTATATTTTTGGTTGGTCTGGGTTTATTGTACTCCAATTGGATGCCGCAAGCTTTGAACGCCTATCATTTTTTAATGATGATCGGATTTATGATATTGGTGACCTCAATCGTTCACATAATACTGATTAAAGTAAGCGAAGGCAAGCCGCAAAAGTTCATCAGAGTCTTTATGTTGGCTACTATGCTAAAGCTAATATTGTATTTCGTTTTTATTCTGACTATGGCCTTCTTGTATCGTGATCAAGCCGCTGGTTTACTTATTTGCTTTCTGATTTTATACCTGTTCTACACCACCTTGGAGGTGTATTTTCTAATAAAACACCTCAATTCACAAAGCACTTAAACACATGTGAATAACAGGATGGTTATTATTTCTAATAATAGTTCCATTTGTTTTTTCTTTGATATTTAATGTCTATTTTTGCCCTCCGAAAAACTGATGTAACCTCCAGGGTGTTAAAAATAATGCGAATATTCGAGAGCATTCAAAGTCATTTTATCAGACGCATCTTACTGATAATCTTCACCTTTGGACTTACAATTTCCGGAGTTTTCGCAAGGGCAGATCCTGAAAACACCCAAGAGGAAGCGGAGGAGTTAGACGTTGGGGAATTGATTTTTGAGCACGTCTTAGATGCACACGATTGGCATATTCTTACCTGGAAGGGTCATCATGTTTCAATACCCTTGCCAGTAATTCTTTACAGCCCTGGGAAAAGGTCTGGAGGTATTTATGTCTAGTCAGTTTCACCATGGACACTCTGGTTATAATGGATACAAATTGGAAGATGGTCATATTGTCGCTGAAGACGGTTCAGCGTTTTATGACTTGTCTATTACCAAAACCGTAGCAGCAATAATGATCAGTATTCTGTTACTGTGTGTGGTATTAATTTCAGTGGGTAATGCATATACCAGGAACAAGGGTAAGGCGCCGAAAGGAATACAGTCGGTCATTGAGCCTCTGGTAATTTTCATTAGGGATGATATAGCTAAGCCATCAATAGGAGAGGACTACTTCAGGTATATGCCATTCCTTTTGACGGCATTCTTCTTTATCTGGATGAACAACATGATGGGCTTGATCCCCATCTTTCCCGGTGGCGCTAATGTGACCGGGAATATTGCTGTGACCTTGGTTCTGGCGTTATTTACCTTCGTTATTACCACCATCAATACCAATAAAGGATATTGGATCCACATATTCAATATGCCGGGAGTACCCTGGTGGTTGAAATTTCCTATACCGTTAATGCCCATAATTGAAATATTCGGAGTGTTTTCAAAGCCCTTCGTACTAATGCTTCGATTGTTTGCTAATATTACCGCTGGTCACATGATCATTCTGGTTTTCGTAAGCATGATATTCATATTTGGGAACATGAATATGTGGGTAGGATATGGTACTGCAGTGGTTTCTACTTTATTTTCTGCGGCGATGTTATTACTGGAGATATTGGTGGCCTTTCTACAGGCATATGTATTTACCTTACTATCCGCGATATACTTCGGAATGGCAAAAGTAGAGGAACATCATTAATATTGTATTTTATTTAATTTCAAATCATAACTTGTTATGTCTATTTTATCAATTTTATTGGATGCAGCGAACGGATATCTGGGCGCTGGGGTTGGGGCTGGATTAGCCGCTATTGGTGCCGGAATTGGCATCGGTAAAATCGGTGGCAGTGCCTTGGAAGCAATGGCACGTCAGCCTGAAATCTCCAATGATCTTAGGGGAAATATGATTGTGGCAGCAGCCTTGGTAGAAGGAGCTGTGTTCTTTGCAATCATTATTTGTGCTTTGATCATTTTCCTAACCTAATTTGTAATAAGCTTGTATCCTTGACATTAGGTCGGGATACAAGCTTTACTTAAGATTTAATTATGGATTTAATTACCCCGGATATTGGGCTCATCTTTTGGATGACCCTGTCGTTTGCCATAGTATTAACTATACTGAAAAAATTTGCCTGGAAGCCCATTCTTCAGGGTCTAAAAGACCGGGAAGACTCGATCAAGGAGTCCTTGTCATCAGCCGAAAAGGCCCGGGATGAAATGGCCAAGCTACAATCTGATAACGAGAAATTATTGGATGAAGCCAGACTGGAAAGAGACGAAATACTTAAAGAAGCCCTTGCAACTGCAAACACCATCAAGGAGGAAGCTAAGAATGATACCTCTAAGATTTCAGGAAAAATGATTGAGGATGCACGAACCTTGATAAATAGCGAGAAACAGGCAGCTCTGGCTGAAATAAAAGAACTGGTAGCTTCTTTGTCCATGGATATTGCGGAGCGGCTTATGCGAAGGAATTTATCGGATGATAAAAGCCAACGTGAACTTGTGGATCAGTTCATTAAGGAAATAAACACTAACTAAGTCATGTCGGAATATCGAGTAGCATCCCGATACGCCAAATCTTTAATTTCCTTGGCTCAAGAGCAGGGGTTACTGGAAGAAGTCCATGAAGATATGCAGTTGTTTTCCGGAATCTGTGAAGAGAACCGGGATTTTACCTTAATGTTGAAAAATCCAATTATCAGCAATGACATAAAATCAAAAATTCTCAGAGAGATATTCTACGGTAAAGTGAATGCGATTACCTCGTCGTTTTTTGACATTATTACCCGAAAAAATCGAGAAATGTTACTTCCTGCAATAACCAGAGAGTTCCATTTACAATATAATATCATTCATGAAATTGGCATGGCCAAAGTCACAACCGTCTTTGCGCTGGACGATTCACTAAGGGCTGATTTTAAGCATCTGATTGGACAATTCACTGGAAAGAAAGAGGTAGAGTTAGAGGAGGAGATCGATGACCAGCTCATCGGCGGTTATGTGCTTAGGTTAGGGGGGAAACAAATAAACGAAAGCCTGAGAAGTAAACTAAAAGAGTTGAAATTAAAATTTTCAAAATCCTGAAAATTTAAGTATTGATTTAAATAAAAAGTAAGGAATATGTCAGTAGAAGTTCGCCCGGATGAAGTTTCGGCAATACTAAGAGAACAATTATCAAATTTTAAGACCGAAGCTGAATTAGAAGAATTTGGCACCGTTTTACAAGTTGGTGATGGTGTAGCCCGTGTTTATGGACTATCTCAAGTTCAGGCGGGAGAATTGATCGAATTCGAGAACGGTCTAAAAGGTTTGGTGCTTAACCTTGAGGAAGATAATGTAGGTGTAGTACTCTTTGGAGACTCTCAAGGAATCAAAGAGGGCGATACCGTTAAGCGTACCCAAACTATTGCTTCCATTAAAGTTGGAGAGGGAATGTTGGGAAGGGTCATAAACACCCTTGGAGAACCAATCGACGGTAAGGGCCCACTAACCGGAGAACTCTACGAGATGCCACTGGAGAGAAAAGCTCCAGGTGTTATCTATCGCGAGCCGGTGAGTGAGCCTTTACAAACAGGGATCAAAGCCATTGATTCAATGATTCCCATTGGAAGGGGTCAAAGGGAGTTGATCATTGGCGACCGCCAGACAGGAAAGACTGCGGTAGCTATTGATACCATCATTAACCAACGCGAATTTTACGACCGCGGTGAACCTGTATTTTGTATTTATGTAGCCTGTGGTCAAAAGGCCTCTACTGTGGCCGGGGTAGTATTGGCACTGGAAAAAGGTGGCGCTATGGATTATACTGTGGTGGTGGCAGCGAATGCCTCAGATCCTGCAGCCCTGCAGTACTTTGCACCATTTACCGGGGCCGGCATCGGAGAGTATTTTAGAGATACAGGAAGACCGGCATTGGTGGTATATGATGACTTGTCCAAACAAGCGGTTGCATATCGTGAAGTGTCACTGTTGTTGCGCCGCCCACCTGGACGTGAAGCATATCCCGGAGATGTATTTTATCTGCATTCACGCCTTTTGGAGCGCGCTGCTAAGATCAATTCCAATGACTCAATAGCCCAAAAAATGAATGATTTGCCAGAGTCAATCAGGCATCTGGTAAAGGGGGGGGGATCGCTGACTGCTTTGCCTATTATTGAAACTCAAGCTAATGATGTATCAGCATATATTCCTACTAATGTAATCTCAATTACTGATGGACAGATCTTTCTGGAAACTAATCTATTCAACTCGGGTATACGTCCAGCAATTAATGTGGGGATATCCGTATCAAGGGTAGGTGGATCCGCTCAAATAAAATCAATGAAGAAAGTGGCCGGGACTTTAAAGCTGGATCAAGCGCAGTTTCGTGAACTGGAAGCATTCTCTAAATTCGGATCAGATCTGGATGCAGCTACTCAATTGACCATTGATCGAGGGCGAAGAAATCAAGAGGTACTTAAACAGGCGCAATATGCTCCGGTACCGGTAGACCAACAAGTAGCAGTGATTTTTGCTTCTACCAGGGGTTATATGGATAAAGTACCTTTGAATAAGGTCAAAGAGTATGAGAAGGAGTTTCTGGCAGTTATGACTACCCAGCACAAGGATGTTATGGACAACATTCGGGAGGGGAAACTAGATGATCATACGCTGGAAGTCCTGAAAAAAGAAGCAGGCGATATGGCTAAAAAATTCACTAATCAGGCTTAAAGAATGGCCAACTTAAAAGAGGTAAAAAGCCGGATAGCGTCTGTTGCCTCCACGCAACAGATCACCAAAGCAATGAAGATGGTGGCTGCCGCAAAATTAAGGAAAGCACAGGATCGAATAATCCGCATGAGGCCTTATGCCCAAAAATTATCAGACATTCTTCAAAACGTATCTGCAGATAATGACCGGGAGGTGGTGAATCCTTTTGCAGATGAGCGATCTGCTAAAAAGGTCTTAGTGGTAGTCATTACTTCTGATAAAGGACTTTGTGGCCCTTTTAACAGTAATGTTTTCAAAGCTACCAGTCAACTCATCAATGAGAAATATAGTGCTGTCAGAGAATCAGGAAATCTGACTGTTATGCCAATAGGCAAACGGTCACTGGATTTTTATAGCAGGACGGGAGTAGAGGTAGTAAACGACTATGCACAGTTGTTTGGGTCATTATCTTTCAACCATGTTCGCAAGGCAGCTGAATATGCTATGGATGGGTTTCGGGAAGGGAAGTTCGATCGTGTTGATATAGTTTATAACGAATTCAAAAATGTAGCTACCCAAATTCTTCAGACTGAACAATTTTTGCCCGTGGTTTCCTCAAGCAATCAGGACGATCAGCAAACAACGGCTACTGATTATATTTATGAACCGTCAAAGGTGGAGATCATAGAAGAGCTTATTCCCAAATCACTCAAAGTTAAGTTTCACGCTGCGTTACTAGAGTCCAATGCAGCAGAACATGGAGCAAGAATGACCGCTATGGATAAAGCTACTGAGAATGCAGGGGAGCTTTTGAAGGAATTGAAGTTGACTTATAACCGTACCAGACAGGCTGCTATAACCAAAGAGATCCTGGAAATTGTTGCCGGGGCAGAAGCCTTGTCCGGTAATTAGCTTTGTACCGATATGTAAATGCGTTAAGTCTCGACGTTGTTTCAGGTGCAGTGATCAGCAGCTTATTCTTTGCTAAGCTTTTTGAGGTATCATTACCGGGTATAATTTTGGTTACTCTGGCCTTGGCTGTCTGGACCATTTACACCATGGACCATCTATGGGATGCCCATCGAAGTCAAAATCCCGAAAAAACTTTTAGACACTTATTCCATCAGAATAACTTCCTGGCACTTTCGGTGCTGGTAGTATTAGGCATTGCTGCCGGGGTGGTAATGCTGTGGTATCTTCCGACAATTACCAGGGCTTGGGGAATTGCACTGACCTTAGTGGTTATAGGTTATTTTATTATTGTGGGGTACCAACAAAAGTCAATGTACCACAAAGAAATAATCGTGGCATTGGTCTATACTTGCGGGGTTATCGTGGGTCCGTTTTCGTTGTATCAGGGTACTCTTACCACGCCGCATATACTGGTTACCATACAGTTTGCAGTGTTGGCGTTTAGCAATTTACTGTTGTTTTCCTACTTCGAGATGGAAATTGATCTTCACCAGAACTTCGGATCTCTTCCCAGAAGTATTGGAAAATCAACCGCCCGGTCCCTGGTAATGGGGTTGCTCTTATTTGTGATGCTGACGGTTTTGGTATGCTGGCTAACATGTCCTGAACAGGATGTAATTAAGAACAGTCAATGGATTATTTTGTTAATGAGCTTTTCATTAATGGCTATTTATAAGTGGTCTGAATTTTTTAGACAGCATGATCGTTATCGCTTCCTGGGAGATGGAATTTTTTTTATACCTGTTTTGGTATTATGATCAGGGTGCCTAACTACAACCGCATAGCTAACTGGTACGACTTTCTGGGGCGAATTGTTTTTGGGAATCAACTGGTGACAGCTCAAAATCACTTCCTGTCAGACTTAGTCGATCCCAGGCGTATATTGATTTTTGGAGGAGGTACTGGTGCCATGATCATACCTTTGTTGAAGTTGTACCCATGTACCAGCATTCACTTTCTGGAATCCTCCGCGGCCATGATATCAAAAGCTAAAGCCAGGATCACCTCCGAAAATAATAACGTTAGTTTTACTTGTGGTACAGAACAGGATTTGGAGGATAAGACAAATGTTTATGACGTGGTCATTACTCCATTTGTACTTGATGTTTTTAAAGAAAAGGATATTGAAAATGTGCTCAAACTACTTTTCAACGCACTTGGTTCTGGGGGTAGATGGATTCATACGGACTTCTATGTGGATCGAAATAGCCCCGGATGGCAAAAAAGGATGATATGGCTGATGTACGGGTTTTTTAAGATAGCCGCAAGACAACCAAACCAGATGCTTCTGAATTTCGATATCTACTTTGACAATTTCCCTTTACACCAACTAGCCTATAGGAGCTTTTATCATCAAATGATGCGTACTAATTTATATGAAAAGTATCAGGAAAATGAACCCAGCCATTGAAAAAAAATCAGGAGTAGTCGCCAAATAATAATGGTCAGACCAACCATAATCGCTAATAGAATAAGCAACACTATTAGCACGTATTTCCAGCCTGATCCCTGATGTTTTCCTTCATCATAGTGCTCCCGGAGCAATTTTAGATTGCGTTCATTAGCTTTGTTCCCAAAATCAATGATATACCCAATAACAGGCACATTACTAATAATGTAATCCAGGGTAATATTGCTGATCATTTTTACCAGCACCTTTCCACCCACCCCTTTTTTAACCATTGCCAGCACCAGGGAACACGATATACCGTATGAAATCAGGTCACCAAAAAAAGGGAACAAACCTAAAATAGGATCCAGACCAAACCGGATATTTGTACCCGGGATCCGAAAAGAGCTATCCATTAACTTGGTAACCCTTTCGATCCATTTATCTTCCCCTATTGCTTTTGACTGATTCACGGAGTGCTAACGAAACACTTTTTTCTTGTTAAAATAGTCTTTTAGATATTGCTCGTCCTCGGATTTCTGTACCAGGTCTTTGCCGGCCATTCCATTTTCTTTAGCGATGGCCGCTACCCTGCCCTGCCCGTTCATCAGAACTTTTGGAATGTGCTGGGCAATAGGATCTTTATAAGCCTCTTCAGGAGAAATTATCAGCCATCCCTCTCCGCGTAAAAGCGAGATCAAATCATCCAGAAATAAAGCTGCCAGGTCGTTTTCATGCAGCAGTAACACATGTTTTGGTGAGCGCCCAAGGGTTTTCAAGGCGATTTTTTGATAAAACTGAATACTCTCCCAAAGATGTTCGATGTACAGCTCTTGCAGGAGGTGGTAATTAATTTTTTTGTTTTCTTTCAGCGCCTGTTGATACAGGAACTCCAGGTAATAATCGTAGTTATCTACTGTGACATATCCATTGATATAACCCATGTCGTCCAATGCAGACCTAAGCTGGTCCCGGGTATTTTCATCTCTTCCTTCATCCAAAAAGGGAAAACGAAACCAAGGCCTGAATCCCGGGAATTCCTTAAGCGCCTGATGCGCTTCTTTAATGTCATCAATAAAGTTTTGCACACCTATGTCTTGAATATGAGCATGAGTGTGGCTGTGATTGGCTATAATATGCCCCGCCTGGCCATACATTTTTAATCTCAATTCACCAACGGCGTCTAGCTTCCCTGAGTTAGCAAAAAAGGCCACCTGAGGGACATTGTATTGTTTCAGTTTTTTTAGAAGGATTTCACTGCGTTTTAATCCGGTATAAAGACCTCCATCGCCTCGAGGAGCGTCGTCAAAGGTCAAGGCAATTTCCTGAGCGGAAATGAATGAAGAAGTAAGCAGGATGAGGCAAGTGAGGAATTTTTTGTGCATAACATAGTCCTTGAAAAAGTGTGATTGATGTATCAGTAAGATAATATTAGAAGCAACAAAACCCTAAATATCATATAATCAAATAAATATCAAAGTTCAAGCGCCCTGTGCCTGGCGCCAAACGCCCTGCGCCCTGTGCCAAGCTAATAAGTAAACACGCCATAATCTGATTTAATTGTCAAGCTAGCTTGATCAGCAGCCTCAACATATCCTACCACCTTAGCCTGCACACCGAAACTTTCTGATATTTCAATAACGTCCCGGGCAATTTCTTGAGGCAGATAAATTTCCATACGGTGTCCCATGTTGAAGACTTGATACATTTCTTGCCAATTTGTATTGCTTTGTTCTTGGATCAATTTAAATAGAGGAGGGGTATCAAACAGTTGATCTTTTACAATGTGCAGACCTTCAACAAAATGCAAAATCTTGGTTTGGGCCCCTCCGGTGCAGTGAATGATCCCATTGATGCGGTCCCGGGAGGCATCAAGAATGGCTTTTATGACAGGGGCATAGGTGCGGGTGGGAGAGAGCACCATTTTCCCGATATCTATGTCAAGACCGTCGATTGTGTCTTGCAGTTTCTTGGTTCCCGAATACACCAACTCTTCGGGGACATCGGCATCAAAGCTTTCCGGATATTTCTCCGCCAGGTATTTGCTGAACACATCGTGTCTTGCAGAGGTCAGGCCATTACTACCCATACCACCGTTGTAGATTGATTCGTAGTTTGCTTGCCCGAAAGAGGCCAGGCCCACGATCACATCTCCCGGCTGGATTTTATCATTGTTGATCACCTCTGACCTCTTCATACGGGCGGTAACAGTACTGTCAACAATCACCGTTCGTACAAGGTCTCCGACGTCTGCCGTTTCTCCACCGGTGCTGTAAATGGAAATTCCATGGTCCCTCAACATTTGTAACACCTTTTCGGTGCCTTCGATAAGACTCTTGATTACTTCCCCAGGGATCAGTTTCTTATTGCGGCCAATAGTAGAAGACAGTAATACATTGTCCATGGCTCCTACGCACAGCAGGTCATCCACATTCATGATCACCGCATCTTGCGCGATCCCTTCCCAAACACTTAGGTCGCCGGTTTCTTTCCAGTATATATATGCCAGCGATGACTTGGTGCCGGCACCATCCGCATGCATAATATTGCAGTAGTCCGGATCACCTCCCCAAATAGTCCGGGACAATCTTGCAGAAAGCTTTGGGGAAAAGGCCTTTATCGATTTTCTCAATGGCCTGGTGGACCTCATTTTTGGAAGATGAAACGCCTCGTTGGTTATACCGTTGATCCATGGCACAAAAATAAGAAAAGGGATTGGTTTCTTAGCATAGGGCCAATGCATTCGTGTGGGTGCACTGTTTTTAGATTGGTATAATGGGCAATACAGGCAAAAAGAGCGTTGCAGGTTATGAAGTTTCGGAATAAACCAAAATTAGTTAGTCCGGTAGTCAATTAATTCCAACCGGAGCGCCTTTTTAATCAAATCATATTGCTGCAAATTGATTGCATATCGGAGTTGAGAAAGGGTCATAAGTTAAGTCTATAGTTATATAAGAATGGAACAATGTCATATATTGCAGATCAATTCTTAGTATTGATCCATTAATCTATAAATCTTATTAAAAATGGGAAATAATACACCTCCGAGCACCTCAGCAGGTGCTTCAAGTGACAATGTTAACGGGGAAAGCAAGTGCCCGTTTATGGGTGGAGTTCTACAGCAAGGTGCTGGCGGTGGCACCTCAAACCGTGACTGGTGGCCAAATCAGCTAAGGTTGAACATTCTCCGCCAACACTCTTCCCTGTCCAATCCAATGGAGGAGACGTTCAACTATGCTGAGCAGTTCAAGACCCTGGACCTGGATGCGGTGAAGAAAGACATCTTCGATCTGATGACCACTTCCCAAGACTGGTGGCCAGCCGACTACGGTCACTATGGGCCGCTCTTCATTCGGATGGCATGGCACAGCGCAGGCACTTACCGCATTGCTGACGGCCGTGGTGGTGGGGGCTCAGGTAATCAGCGCTTTACGCCACTCAACAGTTGGCCTGACAATGCAAGCCTCGATAAGGCACGCTTGCTATTCTGGGCAGTCAAACAGAAATATGGTAAGAAAATTTCGTGGGCTGACCTGATGATTCTCGCCGGCAACTGCGCCCTCGAGTCGATGGGCTTCAAGACGTTTGGTTTCGCCGGCGGACGTGAGGATGTTTGGGAACCGGAGGAAGACATCTATTGGGGTTCTGAAAGTGTGTGGCTTGGAGACAAGCGTTACACTGGTGACCGGGAACTCGAGAATCCTCTTGGTGCCGTTCAGATGGGTCTGATATATGTAAATCCGGAGGGGCCGAACGGCAACCCGGATCCGGTTGCTGCGGCGAAGGACATTCGCGAGACCTTTGGCCGCATGGCCATGAATGACGAAGAGACTGTCGCGCTTATTGCTGGAGGGCACACATTCGGTAAAACCCATGGTGCCGCCGATCCAGGCCAGTACGTTGAGGCACAACCCGCAGCTGCCAGCATTGAGGAACAAGGCCTCGGCTGGAAAAATACCTTTGGCAACGGCAATGCAGGTAGCACTATTACCAGTGGCCTTGAGGGAGCATGGACCACGACCCCTACAAAGTGGAGTAACAATTTCTTTGAAAACCTGTTCGGTTATGAATGGGAGCTGACCAAGAGTCCGGCCGGCGCGCATCAGTGGAAACCAAAGGGAGGTGCAGGCGCCGGTACAGTACCGGATGCGCACGATCCGTCAAAGAGTCATGCGCCATTCATGCTCACCACGGACCTCGCCCTGCGGATGGACCCTATCTACGAGCCAATTTCAAAACACTTCTACGAGAATCCGGATCAGTTCGCAGATGCGTTCGCCCGGGCGTGGTTCAAGCTGACGCACCGGGATATGGGTCCACTTTCGTGCTATCTCGGCCCGGAGGTGCCTGCTGAAGAGCTGATCTGGCAAGACCCTATCCCAGCTGTTACGCATAAATTGATTGATGATCAGGACATCGCTACTCTGATGGGTAAGATCCTTGCTTCAGGATTGTCTGTGTCCCAATTGGTAGCTACCGCCTGGGCGTCGGCATCAACGTTCCGTGGATCCGATAAACGCGGAGGCGCGAACGGTGCACGCATTCGCCTTGCGCCGCAGAAGGATTGGGAAGTAAACAATCCGATTCAATTGGCGACAGTGCTGGAGACCTTTGAGGGCATCCAAAAAGAGTTCAACGGCGCTCAGTCCGACGGCAAAATGGTTTCGCTCGCCGACTTGATCGTTTTGGGCGGATGCGCAGGCATCGAGCAGGCGGCCAAGAATGCCGGTCACCATGTGACGGTGCCGTTCACTCCGGGACGCGCCGATGCTTCGCAACAACAAACCGATGTGGAATCCTTTGCCGTCTTGGAGCCGGCTGCAGATGGGCTCCGCAACTACTTGAAGACCCAATACATGGTATCGGTAGAGGAAATGCTGGTTGACCGGGCGCAACTGTTGACGCTGACTGCACCTGAGATGACGGTTCTGGTTGGCGGCATGCGTGTCCTTAACACAAACAAAGGTCAGTCACAGCATGGTGTCTTCACCAAGCGTCCGGAAGCACTTACCAATGACTTCTTCGTCAACCTGCTTGATTTGGGCACTACGTGGAAGGCAACTTCGGAGGCTGAAGACATATTTGAGGGTCGTGATCGTGCGACAGGCGAACTCAAGTGGACCGGCACCCGTGTCGATCTCATCTTCGGTTCGAACTCAGAGCTTCGGGCCCTCGCAGAAGTCTACGGATGTGAGGACTCTCAAGAGAGGTTCGTGCAGGACTTTGTGGCGGCGTGGACCAAGGTGATGAATCTTGACCGTTTCGACCTGGGCTGATTTCAGCTATATATTTTTCCATAGAAGGTATAGCCGTTATTGGCGGCTTTTACCCAATTTCCCAAAGCAAGGTCAATTAAATTGAGATTCACATCTTTTCGCAATGTCATGGGATGGCAAGCAGGTCTGCCATTCGCTGTGGGTGCTCCTTAGCTACTGACACTAAGGAATTTATCACTTAACAAATGTGATGCTTTGAGCCCTTCTAAATTGGCTGTTTCAGAGTCCTTAACTATTGAATTAATGACTTCCCTCAATTCATTTAACCCTATTTCAGAACAAGACAAGCATCTAATGCCACACTAAAACACATGCACTTTATCCAAAGCGTTTACCAGGCGTTTACCATACGAATAATATAAGGGTAAATAAACATTTAGGGTACTGGAGAGATCAGGGGGTTTTAAATAGTCAACAGATTTTGCAGATATTACCAGGAGAGACTTCGACAGTTAAAGTGGCCTTAGCAATTCTTCAATCACGATCGGTGTTCGACGTTCCCTGGTCCCTACCACCCTTCGTCCTTATTGCTCGTCAGGCTGAGTACGCATTTCTTCGAGCTCTTCCATCTTGCCGGTGTCTTTGTTGTACTCGAATACTTTAATTTCAGTACGCCGGTTTCTCTGTCTGCCTTCCGGATTATCCGACCCGTCAGCATTGGTGTTTGCGGCAATGGGTCTGGTTTCTCCGTAACCTCTGGCTCGGATCCGGTTTTCATCAACTCCTTTGGAGATGATGTAACTTACTGCCGATTCCGCACGTTGTTGTGAAAGTCCAAGATTGTAGTCGTCATTTCCGAAATTATCGGTATGAGATCCTAACTCGATCTTTATTTGAGGATTGTCCTGTAAGAACCGTGCCAGTTTGTCCAATTCTACAGCCGCGTCTGCACGAATATTGGAGGAGTCGAACCCGTAGTATATATTTTCCACCACTATTGCCTTCTCTAAAATAATGCGGTCCATTACCAACTCTGTTTGAAAATTCTTGGTGGTGATCTCCTCTATTAACTGTTCGGCGGGTATGGATTCTCCAACAGTGCTGTAGTTTATTCTGGTGGTGAAGAAATCAGGTTTATCCCCAATGATCAAGTACTCTGTTTCGCCATCCACTTGAAATTCGAATCCACCGTTTTCATTTGAGGTGGTCTCATCCAGAACATTATCTTCAGTGTCCATTAATCGTACTCTAACCTGGCCTAACACAACATTGGCCAGTGTGGAGCTATCAGGGGTCAAGGTTCGACCGGCTAAAATGTAGTTAACAATTTTTCGCGACGGGGAATTATCAATAAATGCATAAATATCGTCGTCTCCTTGTCCACCGTCCCTATTGGAGGTAAAGTACCCTTTGGTCCTGCTATAATAAATAAGTCCAAAATCATCCTCACTGCTGTTTATAGGCACACCCAAATTGGTTATTGTGGTCTTTCCGTCTTTTCTAACTGCAACCAGAATATCCAAGCCGCCATAGCTGGCATGTCCATTAGATGCAAAGAAGAGCCTGCCATCATCATCCACATAGGGAAACATGTCATTTCCTGGGGTATTAATGGTGTTTCCGAGATTTCGAGCATTACTAAATCGTCCGTTTCCATCAAGAGACGCTGCATAAAGGTCTACGCCACCGATGCCGCCTGGGCGGTTTGAGGCAAAATAGAGGGTACGGCCATTGCGATTAAATGCAGGGGCAGAATCCCAGGAGTTGGGATCGTTCAAAGCAAGTAATTCAGGTTCACTCCATTCGCCGTTACGATAACGACTGAGATAGAGATTGACTTCTTTAGTGCCTTTTTTACTTCCGTCATTACCGCGGGCGAAAACCACGGTGTTCCCATCACGGGTAAATGCAATGGTACCTTCATTTATCCCGGGAAGGTTGATTAGGTCCCCCAGCATCTCCACTGTGGTCTCATCTATCTCATCACCACTTAATTTCGCTTTGTAGATGTCTGTAAAGGGTGTTCCGGTGGTCTTATAAATTTTCGTATCGTGCCGGTTTGAGGTGAAATAGATCTCGCCGTTACTTACCATGGGAGAATATTCTGCCGCTGCAGTATTTATAGGTCCAACAGTAAATATTTCGTAATAACTATCTGAGGGCATTTCCTGAATCTTATTCAGGTTTTCAATTTCTTTACGCGCAATATTGGCCAATGGAACATTCTCTGTATCATCTACTATAGAATTCAATATTTCCCTGGCGTCATGGTATTGTTCCTTCGCTTTAAGAGAAAAGGCATAGTAAAAGCGTGCAGAATCACTCATAAACCCATTTTCAAAAGCCGTTTCATAAAATCCAGCAGCTTGTTTGATGCGGTTCGACAATCGAAAGCTTTCAGCAATCTGATAGTTTATCCGGGGATCGTTTGGGTTGTCTTTAAGCATTTTTTCATATGCCACAATTGCCACATCGTATTCCGCCAGTTCGAAACTGTCATCGGCCCCTTTAGGACCGGAAATTTTTTGGCTACAGGACCATGCCAAAAAAGAAATTATCCCGAATAACAATAAACTTCTTGGTCTCATACCGAACTTTTTTGATCTTTTCACACCTGTATTTAAAATAAAGCTAACCGTAAGTTATAAAATTTCGAGCTATTCTCTGGTCGTTTAACGAATCTACTTATTCTCAGATTGAGGCAAATAACGAGCTAGCCAGGAGTTTTTCAAGGAAATCACCCAATTTGACAAACCACCCTTTTTTTGAATTAGGGTGTTAAATAACTGGGTATCCTCATGAACTTTACCATCTTTAATATTTTGTTTCATCTCCATTAGTGGGACCATCTGAACGGAGCCATTCATCCACAGGGGTACTTTGGTTCGGTCAAAGAAATTGACTTTTAGCAGTTCACCCAATCTGCGTATAAAAGCAACCGATTCATCTATGGAGCAACCAGATGGCATTTGCAGGTAGCCGTCTACAGAGATAACCACAAAATTACCCTTGATCACCTCAATGGAAGCTGTCAGAGGCTGACCGTGAGCTCCCCATTGATCCATGAATTCCTTTCCCATATCCAGGACTAATTGTTGCTCATCTGATGTTAATTCCCTTTCAGCCTGATATATCCAAATTTTGGCCTCATCAGTGAGTGTGTCGAATGTTACAAACATATCTAATGTATTGCTTTTTATAAACCTTGGTCCCGGGCGATTAGTTCGGCCAGATCCATAACTTTCACTTCATCTTCTTTTTCCTTTTCCTTAAGCCCATCTGTCAACATAGTCATACAAAATGGGCATGCTGAGGCAACAATCGATGCATTGGTGGACAGTGCCTCTTCGGTACGCTCAGTATTGATTGCCTTATTACCGGGTTCTGACTCTTTAAACATTTGAGCGCCTCCTGCCCCACAACATAATCCATTGCTGTGACATCTTTTCATCTCCACCAACTCTGCATCAAGGGCCTCCAATACTTTTCTGGGGGCTTCGTATATTCCATTAGCCCGCCCTAAGTAGCATGAATCATGATAAGTAATTTTCTTTCCTTTAAAAACACCGCCTCCCTTCATAACCAGACGTCCATCGTCGATCAATCGTTGCAGGAAAGTACTGTGATGTATCACTTCGTAGTTTCCACCCAGTTCAGGATACTCATTTTTGAGGGTATTAAAACAATGGGGGCATGCTGTAATAATTTTTTTGATCTGGTAACCGTTAAGAACCTGTATGTTGGCCACTGCCTGCATTTGAAACAAGAATTCATTTCCAGCACGACGTGCCGGGTCACCGGTACAAGTCTCTTCAGTCCCCAGCACTGCAAAAGAAATATTTAATTCATTTAAAATGGCCGCCAGGGCTTTAGTGACTTTTTGATACCGTTGATCGTAAGAACCTGCACAACCTACCCAAAATAAGATATCTGGTTGTTCCCCCTTAGCTGCCATTTCGGCAATTGTAGGCACATGATTATTAATTATGTTGTCCGGGTTGTTCATCATTGAGTTATTCTTTACTCCAATTAAATCGATCAGCCACAGCAAATTTCCAGGGAGCAAAGTTAGTTTCAATATTTGAAAACATGTTGTTCCAGTCAGTTGGGCTTGATGACTCTTCCATAGCAGTATAACGCCGAAGCTGTAAAATTATAGACAACGGGTCAATATTAATGGGGCACGCCTCTACACATGCATTACAACTGGTGCATGCAAAAATTTCTTCTTTGGATATATAATCATCCAACAACGATTTTCCATCCTCCGGGTTATTGTTCTCGATTTGTTTTGACCGTCCTATTTCTTCTGACCGGTCCCGCACATCCATCATGATTTTCCTGGGAGAGAGTTTTTTGCCGGTAAGGTTAGCGGGACATTCAGCAGTACAACGACCGCATTCAGTGCAAGCGTAGGCATTCATTATATTGATTCGTGTCAAGTCCTTTACGTCTTTGGCTCCAAATCTTGCCATGGGCTCAGTAGCATTCCCTTCTGCCGTAACAACACCTAACATGACCTTCACCTCATGAGTCACCTCTTCCATATTATCCATTTTTCCTGCTGGGTTGAGGTTGGAATAGTAAGTATTGGGGAATGCCATGAAAATATGCAAATGTTTTGAGTAGGTGATATATACCGAAAATGCCAGAATTCCAACAATGTGACCCCACCAGGCAAGGCGTTCAATGATTATCAGATTACCCGTTGGAGCGGATTGGAACCATGGAATAAACTGGGCACTCAAATAAAATTTCCCGGTAGAGGTATAGGCAACATCTCTGGTTTGAAGGATTTGATCGGTGGCGTTCATAGTAAAGATAGCCGCCATCAACAGTATTTCAATGATCAGGATTAGATTGGCATCTAACCTTGGCCAAGCGGTCATCTCAGCATTCCAAAATCGGGCAGTTTTTAGTAAATTTCTTCGGATCAAAAACACCACACACGCTATTACTACGGCCATAGCCATGAATTCAAAAAAATTCAAACAAAACGTATAAAAGTCGCCCAGGAAAGGAGCAAAGATCCGGTGGGTCCCTAAAATGCCGTCAATCATAAATTCCAATACTTCCAGGTTGATGATCAGAAACCCTACATAGATCAACAAATGAAAAAATGCCGGGACCATTCTTTTGAACATTTTCTTTTGGCCAAAGGCTATTAATAGCATAGTTTTCAGCCGTTTAACTGGTTGATCGCTTCTGTTTTCAGGTCTGCCCGTCTGAATATTTTTACGGATCCTGTTGATTCTTTGTAACAGAAGGTATCCGCTAATTGCCAGCACTATTATAAAAACAATTTGAGATAAATGGGTCATTCTAAAAGGTGTAAATTAAATGGGCTAAGGTTATCTAAAATACACAAATATTTTGCACCAAGAATAAATTTATATAGTTTTGTCCACTTAAATTTAGGTGATGTAGCTCAGGTGGTAGAGCATCGGACTGAAAATCCGTGAGTCGGTGGTTCGAGTCCACTCATCACCACCAAAAAAGCCTCTGATATTTCAGGGGCTACTTTTTTAAATTCAGGAATTTTTTAAGTGTTTTAGTTGAATTACCTCTCTAGAAGTCAGGTGTCGCCATTTTCCTCTGGGAAGGTCTTTTTTGGTTAGTCCGGCAAACATAACCCGGTCCAGCTTTATCACTTCATAACCTAAGTGTTCAAATATCCTTCGTACAAGGTGGTTTCTGCCTGAGTGAAGTTGCAGGCCCAGTTCAGTCTGATCGGTTGATACCATATCTATGGCATCCAAAGTTACCGGGCCGTCTTCCAATTCAAACCCATTGATCAGAGTTTGAAAGTCGCGCTTTCGAATAGGTTGATCAAGGTGAACGTGATAAATTTTGCGTACTTCATGAGATGGATGACTTAACTTTTTATGAAGGTCCCCATCATTGGTAAACAATAATAGGCCGGTGGTATTTCGATCCAGTCGCCCTACCGGTACAATTCTCTCTTTGCAAGCTTTACCTACTAACTGCATCACCGTTTTTCGCTGATTTGGGTCATCTGTGGTGGTAATATAATCTTTTGGTTTATTTAATAAGACATATACCAATGGTTCGCCTTTTAGCACCCGGCCCTGGAAAGTGACCCGGTCCCTCGATTTGACCTTATAACCCATGGTGGTAATAACCTGACCATTTACTTTGATTTTGCCATCCTTGATCAAGGTATCGGCATCACGACGGGAACAAACACCGGCATTGGCGATAAATTTATTAAGACGGGTTTCCTGAGCAGCAGGAGTTTCGTGTTTGAGCCGGGAATGTTTTCGGGTTTTTGATGTTCGGTGTTTGGGATTTCGTTTCATGACGCATTGGTGCACCAAATTGGATCAGATATCCTGCTCTGTTCCGATCTCATTTTCTTCATCATCGAAGTCTTTGGGAGTAGGTAATTCTGCCAGATCGTTGATCCCGAAATAGTCCATAAACTTTTCGCTGGTCACGTAGATTAGAGGTCGTCCAATGGAATCAGCCTTACCCTTGATCTTTACAAGGTTCTTTTCAAGGAGTTTCTGTACTGAGTAATCGCAGTTTACACCGCGTATCTGTTCGATTTCTGCTTTGGTAGCCGGTTGTTTATAGGCAATGATCGATAATGTTTCCAAGGCTGAGGTAGACAACCGCTTTTTTGACTGTTGTTTTAAGAATATACCAACGCTGCTTTGATAGGCAGGCTTAGTTAGAAACTGGTAACCTCCACCGGAATGAACCAGTTCAAAAGCAAAATCTTCAGAACTGAATTTTTCTTTTATTCTGGATAAGGCATGGTTGATGTCTTCTTCCGGGATTTCAGCTTCAAACATTTCAACCAAAGTGGAGCGTAGTTCATTTTTTGTAATAGGTTTTGAAGAACAAAAAATGAGCGCTTCAATATGGTTGCCTAAATAGTCCAATTGTTAGTTTCTTTTAGCCAATTTCGCTTCGATAGAGTGCATGGTGTGCGGTACAGCTTTCAGTCGTTCTTTCTGAATCAATTTTCCAGTATCAATACATATACCATAGGTTCCATTCTTAATACGTACCAAGGCGTTGTCAAGGCTTGAAATAAACTTTTGTTGACGAGCAGCCAGTTGGCTGAGATTTTCCTTTTCAGCAGTATCAGCTCCATCTTCCAATACCTTAGCGGCTGCCGCGGTATTATCGGTACCACTGTCGTTTCTTCTGCTCAAGGAATCTTTAATATAGTTAAGTTCATTTCGGGCTTTTTCTAGTTTTTCCTTTATCAAAGATTCAAATTCCAACAATTCCTTATCAGAATATCTAAGTTTCTCCTCTTTTCCCATTTTTCAAAAATTAAATGATTATTAGCTGATTTAATAAAGGTTTCAGAAGCTGGTAATGCTTTCCCCACGAGATTAACTGTGTAATTACAATAAAATATTCAGGTGGCTTTAACAGCCAAACCGAAAGCGACAAAATTGTCAATAAATGACACAAAAACGAAGATTATTAAGGATTTTCTTATAGCGTATAGGGAAATTTTGGAAAAAATGCCATGCCAAACACAAGGTTATTTTCACTGCTATCTGACAATTAGGATAGAGATAACGGTTGATCAGTTCAGCTTCAACAGGTCGGCCTTTGGTAATTAGAAGTCGTATTCGAGACGTGACTTTTTCACTCGTTCCTGAAACGTACTCCTATCAATGTTAATCCGGTACTTGAGGCGGATATAACGACGAATAACTTCAATTTTCCTGCCCTGTCTAACATAAAAATCAATAGCATTGTTGATGATGTCGTTCATGGTTGATTGCTTGTTAGGTAATTATTAAGATAAGGAAAGATTGTAACAATTCCAGTGAATACACCGTTTTACCCTATAAATATTGGATTATTTAAATATTTTCGCAGAAGGGTTATATCGTGAGCTTCTTTGACTTAATACTTTGGAGCAACCGCCACCGTTTGCATCGATTGCCAGGCTAGGCCGTTTCGCTCGATGACTTGAAAAAGAACAATATAGTAGCCCATTGGTACCCGCACAGTCCTATCGTCAGTTCCATCCCATTGGAAAGAACCGGTCACCGGAAGAACAGCGTTGTTTACTAAGGTTTTCACTACATGCCCTTGAGCATTGAAAATTTTTATAGAACCCGTATTTCCAGGTTTATCCAAATGAAAGGAAATCCGTGTATACGACGGAAATATTCCAGAAAGTGGAGATATTAATTTTGGAGCCACCGTGAGTTCTGAAATAATTGATGTCTGTAAACTCTGTGAATTCTGTTTGCCCGGAGTGGCATATCCTGAGTTTTCTGCGGCACTATGCCAATTATCCATTTGGTTGGTTGGCTCATAAGGCGAAGCTCTTTCCAGTGACACACCGTTGAGATCAATCAATAAGGGATGGTGCATGCCCTCATGATATTGAAGCTCATCAATTATAGACCCTGTTGGTTCCAATAGTACAATGGATCCCCGCCTGTCACCAAGTGTCGGTAAATCGCTTACTTGCACCATGGCAGTGTTTGCACTAGCTGGATATTGACTCCGAAGCTTTTCTACTCTTTCGGTAAACACGTGATATTCATCGGGGTATATCATGAGATTTTCGGTAGTTAAAGAAGTAAAATCCGTCAATGTGTTGGATTGCCATCGTGCAAATCTCCAATTTTTTAAATTTAGTGCCTTGGGAGAAGGATTGTATAATTCCACAAAACGAACCCCAAGTGGCCTGGGGTTAAAGAGGATCTCATTAATTACCAAATCAACTCTTTCAGGAGACTGAGGGAGCCCTACCGGTGTTTTTGGCCCGGGATTGAATCCAACATTTTCATTGCAATCAGCAAACCCGGTGGCAGTTAGCTGGTAAATAACTCCTTCAACCAGGGTGTCGATCAGTTCTATGGTTAATCCAGGTTCGGCAAAGGAGTTAATAAAGAAAGTGTCAACTCGAATGGGGGGTTCAATTGTTATTTTTTCCTGAGCATTTGACGTAGGCCTCAGGGCCTGATCAAATGTGATTTGTAATTTCCGGTTATTGAGGGCAAAAGTACTGATAATTACAGGTGGTGAATGGTCCGGATTGTCAGTTGCTACACTGTTTAATATACCTGGTGTGCCCCCTGTAGTGGCAACCGAAGCTGTCCAATTGGGAGCGCCAGTGCAGGGATAGTTCACATCGATCATTTCCAGGGACCAACCCCCAAGTTTTTTAAGATTACTGCGGTACCAGGTGTCCTGGTAATTGACAAAATGAATGATCCTTCCAGATGAGTCCGCGAGGGTGATCAACTCTTCTGAATTGTTCAATGTTGGCCAGGAGACAAGTCCAAGTAAGTTCAAGCTGTCCGCTTGTTGGTCAGCAGTTGCTTTAGGGCATAAAATCAGATAGGAGCCAGGCACCATGAGGAAATCAGGTAAAGCAACCTGTTTCGAGGCATCCGCAATGGTCCAACCAAGGAGATTAACAGCTTTGGCACTTCTGTTGTGAATCTCAAGGTACTCTTTTTCAGGTAACTGAATGGCAGGCGAGGGGTCGGCCATGATCTCTGAGATAATCAGATCATGTTCTTGGGCGGATCCTGTTTCCCAAAAGACAAAATCATAGGAAACAGAAGATGTGTTACCTGCAAGATCCTTTATACCGGCAGCTTTCAGGGTATAAGTTGTCCCATTTTGAAATTGAACTGATAAGGTCATTTCCCAGGTATTAAAGGCAGTCTGTAGCAGTTCGATGGGTGATCCTAAAATCCCGACCATGAATTGATTGGCAGACAGCTCTTGGACTGGCTCACTCATAGTAACTTGCAGTCTGCGGTTGTCAAGTACTTTGATGGACAATATTTGCGGTGGTTCCGTGTCTACAAAAGACTTGCCTTCAATCAGAATATTGTCAAAAAGGAACGCTTTGGAGCGCGAGTTGGTAAATTGACAAAGAAATCCAAAATAGTTGGCCCTGAAATGTTTGGTGTCATCAATTGTGCCTAGAAGTTGGAACTTATTCTGACTGGAATATTTTGCATATAAGGTCCAGGTTGCATGATTGCGCGTTACCTTAACAGTAATATTTACATCAGTTGTGTCTACAAAATTATCTGCCCCGTCAATGATCTTAATATGTTGAGATATGTCCTGTCGATAGAGGCTAACCTCATCCTGAGAGCCTCCAATCCGAACATAATAGCCATGCAATTCACTATCTAAGCTCGGATGATCACTAATAAGATATACCCGGCAGAGGTTTTGGGAGGAGGGATTGAATCTCATCTCTACATCGAATTCCCAAACGGCATTCTCGGAAATATGACTGAGCGTGCTGAGATACGCTACTCCAGTATCAGTTTCGTCTAATTGTAATTGTTCCTCGCGATTTACAATGAATGAACCGGTATTTCCTGTCCACTCCGGTCCGGTGGTAAAATCACCATCGGAAAAATTCTCATAAACCTGACCCCAACTTCCCAGAGGTAGTAATACACAACACAATAATTGGTCTATTCTCATATTTTTTTTGTTAAATGTGTTGGGATGGAAAGTATAGAATTGTAGTATCTTTACAAACTCTGTAAATAAAATTGATCATGAAATTAGCGATTGCTGGTGCTACAGGGTTGGTAGGCCAGGAAATATTAAGAGTAATAGATGAACGTAACCTGGAATTCAGTGACTTATACTTAGTTGCTTCTGCCAGGTCTGTAGGTAAAGAGATCTCCTTTAAGAACAAGATTTACCAGGTCATCGGTATGGAGGAAGCGGTATCCATTAAACCGGATGTTGCCATTTTCTCGGCAGGTGGCAATACCTCATTAGAGTGGGCCCCCAGATTTGCTGAAGTAGGTGCCATTGTTATTGACAACTCTTCTGCCTGGAGAATGAATCCCAAGCATAAATTGATCGTACCGGAGATAAATGCGGACGTACTGAGAATCGACGATCGGATCATAGCGAATCCGAACTGCTCAACCATTCAAATGGTTCTCGCTTTGGCCCCGCTACAGCAAAAGTATGGATTAAAAAGACTGGTAGTTGCCACTTATCAATCCGTCACCGGTACCGGAAAGGATGCCGTAGACCAGTTGATGCAGGAACGCGCGGGAAATGAAGGTAACGGAGTATATCCCTATCGTATAGATCTTAATGTTTTGCCTCATATCGATGTGTTTATGGATAATGCCTACACCAAAGAGGAGATGAAGATGGTCCACGAAACCAGGAAGATCCTCCAGGATGAAAGTATCGGAATCACCGCAACTTGTGTTCGTATTCCGGTATTAGGGGGTCATTCCGAAGCTATTAATGTAGAGTTGGAAGAAGAATTCGACCTGGAAGAAGTCCGGGATCTACTGGCCTCAGCCCCAGGACTCATTTTGGAGGATGATGTCGATAATCTCCAATATCCCATGCCACTACATGCTCACGGCCGTGACGAGGTTTTTGTGGGGCGCCTTCGACGTGATGAGTCCCAACCAAAGACCTTAAACATGTGGGTAGTGGCTGACAATCTTAGAAAAGGAGCAGCTACTAATGCTGTGCAGATTGCTGAATACATGATGAAGCATTATCTGGTTTACTAGGCCTTGCCTATGGACATCGCTGGACTATTAAGCGATTCTGCCCAAAAATTTATACAGGACCACCAAAACCATGATCCTGCGGTCTTGATGTTGAGTCAAAAGGGTGTGCCGGGAGTTTTGCTTAGGGAATTGGTACAGCAAATTAAAGCGCGTGCAATAGTCAGGATGAAAATTCCCTCCTGGATTAATACGCACCGTATGGTTTTCGGTGAAAGTAAATCACTGGAACAGTGTTCTTCCGAACAAACTGCTTTATATAAAAGTCAATTAATCTCCGGCAACCAATTAGTAGACCTCACTGGAGGTTTGGGAGTGGACAGTTTCTTTCTGGGAAAGAATTTTGAAAAAGTCACTTATGTAGAAAAGGACCCGCTGCTTTGTAGGTTGGCAGCTCACAATTTCCATGCATTAGGAGCTGATTATATCAAGGTTGTACAAGGGGACGCCATGGAGGTATTACAGTCACTAGCAGGCACCAACGACTTTATCTATTTGGACCCTGATCGCAGACCTGGTAATCTGCGGCGATTTAAACTTGAAGAGTGTCAGCCGGCACTCCCGGGAATACTTCCACAACTTTGGACCAAAACGGAGCAAATAATGTTAAAAGTTAGTCCTATGTTGGATGTTCAGGAAGTTAGTATGATGTTGGGCAATGTTCGACAGGTTCATGTAATAGCTGTAAAAAATGAATGTAAGGAGCTGGTTTATATTCTGAAACAGGGATTTATGGGTCCGGTTCAATTTACCGCGGCAAACTTGTGTTCCGGGGGAGTAGTACAATCTTTTAGTTATAAACAGGGCGAAGAAACCGCTAGTCAGCCTCAGTATTCTGAACCTCTTGAATACCTTTATGAACCAAATAACAGTATAATGAAACTAGGAGCCTTTAAATTGATTTGTAATAGATTTAAACTTAACAAGTTACACCCCAATAGCCATCTTTACACTTCATATAAAGTAATTGAAGATTTTCCAGGACGCTCTTTTAAAGTTCAATGGACCACTAATTATAAGCCGGATCGACTGCGTAAGATGTTACCAACCGCCAAAGCCAACATTACTGTTCGCAACTTCATCAAAGATGTCAAAACCATTCGAAAGGATTGCGGATTGGAAGAAGGAGGTGATGATTATTTATTTGCTACTACCGGACCAGAGGGTCACCCGTTGGTGGTTAATGGACATCGGCTATCAAAAACTACTTAATTAATTGGTAAAGGGCCCAAAATAAAACCGACGCGGAGCCATAATATTTCAACACTTTTTTACGATTGGAAAAATCAGACCACCAAAACACTACCCAGGGCTTGTAAAGCCCAATTAATGTAAAGGAGGTTAATAAGATGGCTATAATTTGTAAAAGGAGAGACATTTAGAAGCACCGAATCCCAAAACCCAAATTCAAATAATTCCTAAATTTCCAAATTCTAAGCTCAAAGGGTTCTTTTTACCTCTTTCTCTTCGAATCCTTCAATCACATCACCCACTTGAATGTCCTTGAAGTTCTTAAGGCTAATACCACACTCGTAGCCGGTCTTCACTTCGGAAACATCATCTTTGAACCGCTTGAGTTGTCCGATTCCACCAGTATGCATCACAATACCATCCCGTACTAATCGAATTTGATTGTTACGTTTGACCAGACCATCGGTAACGTAACATCCTGCAACAGTACCTACTTTTGTGATCTTAAACACCTCGCGAACTTCCACATTCCCGGTGATTACCTCTTCTACCACAGGTGCAAGCATACCTTCCATAGCATCCCTTACATCATTGATGGCATCATATATCACGGAATAGAGTCGTATTTCAATCTCCTCATTATCTGCCAAACGTTTGGCGGCGTTTGAAGGGCGCACCTGAAAGCCCACAATCACAGCATCTGAAGCGCCTGCTAACAGTACGTCAGATTCCGAGATTTGTCCAACACCTTTGTGAATAATATTTACCTCAATTTCATCGGTGGAAAGTTTAAGTAGTGAATCAGAAAGAGCTTCTACAGAACCGTCCACATCACCTTTAACAATGACATTCAACTCCTGGAAGGAGCCGATGGCCAATCGACGACCGATTTCATCAAGTGTAATATGTTTCTTGGTTCGTATGGATTGCTCCCGCTGTATCTGTTCTCTTTTGGTGGCTATTTCACGTGCTTCCCTTTCAGAATCCATCACATTGAACGTATCACCGGCCTGTGGGGCTCCATCCAATCCAAGAACCGCCGCCGGTGTAGAAGGACCAACCTTCGTTAGTTTATGACCCCTATGGTCGAACATGGCTTTCACTTTTCCATAATTGGAACCCGCCAGCATCACGTCCCCAATGTTGAGGTTTCCAGCTTGTACCATAAGAGTAGTTACATACCCACGGCCCTTGTCTAAGGTAGCTTCAATAACTGTGCCCACTGCATTTTTATTGGGGTTAGCCTTTAACTCCAGCAATTCAGATTCCAGCAGTACTTTTTCCAGAAGCTCCTCTATTCCAGCACCTGTTTTCGCAGAAATTTCCTGGCACTGATATTTACCACCCCAATCTTCCACCAGGAGGTTAATTTTGGACAGCTCTTCTTTTATCTTCTCGGGATTGGCATTGGATTTATCCATCTTGTTAATTGCGATCACAATAGGCACACCTGCAACCTGGGCGTGATTGATGGCCTCTTTGGTCTGTGGCATCACATTGTCATCTGCAGCTACCACAATAATAACCACGTCTGTTATTTTCGCCCCCCTGGCCCGCATCGCTGTGAAAGCCTCGTGACCCGGGGTATCAAGGAAGGCAATGCGTTTGCCATCTTCGGTAGTCACATCATACGCTCCTATATGCTGAGTGATACCTCCTGCTTCAGCGGCCGTTACATTAGCGCTTCGAATATAATCCAATAATGAGGTCTTACCATGGTCAACGTGACCCATGATAGTAACAATTGGCGCACGGTCCAGCAGCTCTTCTTCAGTGTCTTGATGTTCCTCAACGGTAACTTCGTCTTCGGAAGTGGTGAATTCAATATTATAGCCAAACTCATCTGAGATCACTGTAATGGATTCAGCATCAAGTCGTTGATTGATAGAAACAAACATACCCAGGCTCATACATGTAGAAATTACATCATTCACCGATACCTCCATCAGAGTAGCTAGGTCGTTGGCAGAAATAAACTCCGTTACCTTTAGAGTCTTGGCATCCTCAGCCTGTTGCATCATTTTCTCCTCTTCTGCCTCGGCGACGGCTGATCGTTTTTCACGTCGGTATTTTGAACGGCTTACATTGCCCTTTCCCCCGCTTAGCTTTGCCAACGTAGCTTTGATTTGTTCCTGTATTTCCTTTTCTGAAACGTCCTCTTTCTCAATTTTGGACCTCTTATCACCGCGTCCCTTTTTATCAGGTCTTTTGGCTCCGGAAGGCGCTATCCTGCGACGGGGTCGTTTCTTCTTTTTCCTTTCAGGTTTATCGTCAGAAGAAGCCACAGGTTTTTCTTTAGGAAGTTCTATTTTCCCTAGTACAGTTAATCCTTTGAGTGCATCTGCTTTTGCCTTAATAACTTCCCTGGGCTCCTCTTTTGGTGCCTCTGGTTCTTTCTCTTCCTCCAGCCCTTTCTCTTCTGCCTTTTCAGGCTCTGGTTCCTCAGATTTCTCCTCTTTCTTCTGATCCAGATCAATCTTGCCGACTACTTTGATGCCTTGCAGTTTAGTTTTGGTACTGGGCGCTTGTTCAGGTGTCTTTTCTTCTACCACAGGTTGTTCCGGAGGGGCAACTTCTGGCTTAGGTGCAGGTTCTGCTTCCTTCGTACCTTCCTGTGCGATAGAGATATTCTTTATAAAGATTTCTTCCTCATCTTCCCTTTTCTTTGCGGATGACTCTGAATCAGAATCTATTACCAAATTGTCCGAGTGCTTTAGACCAATAATCAGACCTGATGCCTCTTCCTTGTCCATCGCTGAGGATGCAAATTCTTTGGCCAGCATTTCAAACTGCTCCATGGTAATTTTTGCATTTGGCTTGTGCTCCACTTCAAAACCTTTGGTTTCAAGATGTTCAGCAATAGTAGATAAACCTACATTGAGTTTTCTTGCTACCTGGCTAAGTCTCATTACCTTGTCATCCGCCATGTTCAAATATCTCTTTTTTTGTAGTTATTCAAAAATTAGTCCTGTTCAAATTCCTGATTGAGAATTTTAAACACGTCATTGATGGTTTCCTCTTCCAAATCCGTTCGCCGTACCAAGTCTTCATGGTTAAGGGCCAATACACTCCTGGCAGTATCCAGTCCGATGCGTTTCAATTCCTTAATGATCCATTCTTCGATCTCATCTGAAAATTCTTCCAGCGCTACATCTTCCTCTTCAAACTCGGACAACTCCCGAAATACGTCAATTTCCAGACCAACCAGTTTACTTCCCAATTTGATATTTTGACCCCCACGACCAATGGCCAACGACACCTGATCAGGTTTGAGATAGACCGACGCCCTCCCATCCTCTTCATTGATCTTAATGGAAGAGATCTTTGCCGGACTAAGGGCCCTGCTTATATAGAGATCCATATTGTCTGTGTAGTTGATCACGTCGATATTCTCGTTCTGCAGCTCCCTCACAATACTGTGGATGCGTGACCCCTTCATGCCCACACAAGCACCAACCGGATCGATACGATCATCGTAGGACTCCACTGCCACCTTGGCCCTTTCACCGGGCTCCCTTACTACTTTTTTAATGGTGATCAATCCGTCATAAACTTCAGGCACTTCACTTTCAAATAATCTTTCCAGGAAGGAGTGAGAGGTTCTTGAAAGCACAATTCTGGGGTTCCCGTTGAGCATTTCCACTCTTAAAACAATTGCTCTTACACTTTCTCCTTTGCGGTATCTGTCTTTGGGAATTTGCTCAGATTTAGGAAGATTAAGTTCATTGCCCTCTGCATCGATCATCAGTACTTCCCTGCTGAGGATCTGATAAACTTCACCTAAGATTATCTCCCCGACCAGTTCCTTATATTTCTGGAATAAAATGTCTTTTTCAAGATCCTTGATCTTTTGTATTAGTGTTTGACGGGCAGTCATTACCGCTCTGCGACCGAAATCCTCAAGCTTAACTTCTTCAGCCACTTCTTCACCAATTTCAAAATCGGGCTCGATTTTTTGGGCATCGGTAAGACATATTTTGTCATGGTCCCAAATGTCTTCTGAGTTATCATCAACGATCTCTCTAATTCTCCAAATCTCCAGGTCCCCTTTATCCACGTTGATAATGATATCAAAATTGTCGTCGGTTTCGTACTTTCTCCGGATCATGGTTCTGAATACATCTTCCAGAATCCGAATCATAGTGGGACGATCGATGTTTTTGTTTCTAGCAAAATCTGCAAATACTTCTATTAAATTCAAGTGGTCCATCTCTAATACTTAAAATGACACTAATACATGGGTTGTTTCAATTTCAGTAAAGGGTATTTTTTCTTCTTTGCTCTTGCCCTGTTCAGCAGGTAGTTTATTTACTACTATGCTTTCCTCCTTTACCTCCTTGAGTCTTCCTTCTAATACTTCCTGGTTTTTTAGCTTGATCCTTAACTTTTTCCCCAGATTTCGATGATACTGACGGACCAGTTTAAGTGGTCTGTCCAATCCAGGTGAAGATACCATCAGAGTATATGAGTGCTCCACAAAATCCAAAGCCTCCAGGCCCTTACTTACCTCCCGGCTGATACGGGCACATACATCAATGGCTATCCCTTCATCTCCGTCCAGGAAAATTGCGATCTTAGTATTGGCACCAGCTTGTTTAGCACTGATCTCAGTTAAAAAATACCGATCATCAGGCAGATGGCGCAACACCAATTCTTCAAGTTTTCCTTTTAAATCCATTTAGCTCAATCCATACGCAAAGAGGGGACTAATAGTCCCCTCTTTCTATTTCGAAAAAAGTGTATCTCAGGGCAAAGGTAAGGTAAACGGGGTTGTAAAACAAGGCTTTGGTGGGGAGTAGTTTTTGGGTGTGGCTGGGTTGGCTTGAGGGTACAGCTGGTAAATTGGAAATTACCAATGACAAGCCGTTAGCAGGATACCATGCAGGGCTCCGTGCCTGTTGGAGAGCAAAAAACTCATAACTCATAATTCATAACTTCTAACTAAAAAAACTACCTTTGCTGCCATGCTGCAAAACCTCAAAGTGTATAACAGCTTGTCATCAAGCAAAGAAAAGTTTGAGCCTTTGGACCCTCCTTATGTTGGCATGTACATTTGTGGCCCTACTGTTTATAGTGATGTCCATATTGGCAATCTACGATCGTTTTTAAGCTTTGATATTATTTATCGCTATTTGGAGCATATTGGTTACAAAGTGCGATACATACGAAATATCACCGATGTGGGGCATCTGGAAAACGATGCAGATGAAGGAGAAGACAAAATTGCCAAAAAGGCCAAACTGGAAAATCTAGAGCCTATGGAGGTGGTTCATAAGTATACTCAAGGGTTTCACGAAGTGGCACAAATATTCAATTTGAAAACACCCAGCATTGAACCCTCTGCCAGTGGACACATAATTGAGCAAATTGATCTTGTACAGAAGATTCTGGACGCCGGCATGGCCTATGAGGTCAATGGTTCTGTTTATTTTGATGTATTGAAGTATCATGAGAATACACATTACGGCATTTTATCAGGGAGGGTACTAGAAGACCTGCTAAGCGGATCCCGGGAGCTGGACGGACAGGATGAGAAGCGTGGGCCTTTAGATTTCGCCCTGTGGAAAAAGGCTGCCCCTGCCCATATCATGAGATGGTCTTCGCCATGGAGCGATGGTTTTCCGGGCTGGCACTTGGAGTGCTCTACCATGAGTACTAAATACCTTGGAAAACAATTCGATATACATGGTGGAGGTTTGGACCTAAAGTTCCCGCACCACGAATGTGAAATTGCTCAATGTGTAGCGGGTTACGGCGTTTCGCCAGCGAAATATTGGATGCATGCAAATATGCTTACCGTAAATGGTCAGAAAATGAGTAAGTCCCTGGGTAATTCTTTCTTACCACACCAACTATTCAACGGAGATCATGAACTGCTGGATAAGGCCTATAGTCCTATGACAGTACGGTTTTTCATGCTTCAGACCCACTATAGGAGCACTTTGGATTTGTCCAATGAAGCTTTGACAGCCGCCTCTAAAGGTTATAAAAAGCTAGCCAATGGGCTCCGGGTAGTAAAGCAAATTTCCTATCCTCCCAATCGTCAGGGAGAAATTAATGAACAGCTAGATCAACAAATCAACCAGCTATGTGACAATTGTTATCACGCCATGAATGATGATTTCAATACCGCGAAAGCCATTGCCCATCTATTCAATATCCTGAAGAAGATCAATACCATGCATAATGGTAATCTCGATATTGGGCAGGTATCGTCAAAAACATTTGAGCGTATGAAATCTACTTTTCTGAATTTTGTACAAAGCGTACTTGGATTGAAGGAAGAAAAACCAAATGAAACGGAACTGTTATTGGAAATCATACTAGAGAGTTACAGGGAAGCCAAAGCGGGGAAGAACTATGAAAAAGTTGATTCCATACGGAATCAGCTAAAAAAACAAGGTATCGTACTAAAAGACATGAAGACCGATGTGGATTGGGCTTATGAAGAATAATTATATTTTTTTTCTGTTGGTTTATACCCTATCATATTCGTGTGACCAGCCAGGCAAATCAGAAGGTGCAAACACTATTCCAGAAGGGTCAATAGACCGGGCCCCGGTTTTCAATGCGGATTCAGCTTATTCTTTCATTCAGGATCAGGTAGACTTTGGCCCCAGGATCCCTAATACTGCAGCCCATAAACATTGCGCAGCTTACCTGGACGAGAAATTGTCCGGATATGCGGATCAAGTCATCATCCAGGAGTTTGATGCCAAAAGCCAATCCGGAGAGTTTTACCGGTTCAAGAATATTGTGGCCAGTTTTAATCTCCAGGCCAACAGAAGGATTTTGTTGGGGGCACACTGGGACACCAGGATGAAAGCTGATAAGTATGCAGCGGACCCTAATGTGCAATTTGACGGAGCAAATGATGGCGCCAGTGGGGTAGGGGTTTTGATAGAAATAGCCCGGTTACTTTCGCAGGACTCAATCAGCATCGGAGTTGATATAATTTTATTTGATGCCGAAGACCAGGGAGGCCTGGGGCTTGAATGGTGTTTGGGGTCTAAATACTGGAGTAACAACAAGCACCAATCTGGTTATTCCGCATATTATGGAATTTTACTTGACATGGTAGGAGCCAAAAACGCTACTTTCCCCCATGAGCATTATTCAAAACAGTTCGCACCTTCCATCATTGACAAAGTCTGGGAAGAGGGTCATAGAGCAGGGTTTGGCCGTTATTTCGTTTTTGGAAAAGGAGGAGCTATTGAGGATGACCACTACTATGTGAATGTAAATGCGAAAATACCCATGATCAATATTATAGATATGGTCCCAGATGGAACCGACAGAAATGATGCCTTTAAGGCATATCATCACCGGCCTTCCGATAATATGGACATCATTAGCAAAGAAACCTTAAACGCCGTGGGAACCACAGTAGTAAATCTTTTATACCGTGAGAGCTCTCTAGTTTTCCAATAGACCTAACAAATATTCACCGTAACCACTTTTCTTAAGGGGTTCAGCAATAGTTGTCAACTGGTCTTCATTGATATACCCCATGCGAAATGCTTCCTCTTCAATGCAACCAATTTTCAGGCCCTGTCGATTCTCTATTACCTGGACAAATTGACTGGCTTGCATCAGTGATTGAACAGTCCCGGTATCCAGCCAGGCAGTACCGCGGTCCAGAATTCTTACATGAAGCTTCTGTCTGTCCAGATAGTGCCTATTGACATCAGTGATCTCATATTCGCCACGGGCACTGGGTTTAAGGTTCCGCGCAATCTCTACTACCTGGTTATCATAAAGATACAGCCCGGGAACAGCGAAATTGGATTTAGGAAATTCAGGTTTTTCCTCAATTGAGACGGCTGAGTTATTGTCATCGAATGAAACTACCCCATAGCGATTAGGGTCAGTCACATGATAGGCAAATACTACTCCGCCATCCGGGTCAGTGTTTTGCTGCAATACTTGTCTTAATCCTGTCCCATAGAAAATATTGTCCCCCAGGATCAAAGCTATTTTTTCGTTTCCAATAAAATCTGCGCCAATAACAAAAGCTTGAGCTAATCCGTCCGGATTGTTTTGTTCTGTGTAGTGAAATTCGCAACCCAGGCGTTTGCCATCCCCCAACAAATTACGGAACAGGGGTAAATCGTGAGGAGTTGAAATAATCAGGATCTCTCTAATACCAGCCATTAACAAAACGGATAGGGGGTAGTATATCATGGGCTTGTCGTAGACGGGTATCAATTGTTTACTAACCGCCAGTGTTAGAGGATATAATCTGGTACCTGATCCTCCTGCCAAAATGATGCCTTTCATTGAGTGGGTTTTATCTGTTGAAATATTGTTCTTGATAGTATTTTTCGTATTGCCCTGAAGTCACATGTTCCAACCAATCTTCATTTCCCAAATACCAATCTACTGTTTTTTCCAAGCCCTCTTCCAAATCCACAGAAGGTTGCCAACCTAGCTCATTCTGAATTTTACTGGCATCTATGGCATAGCGCGCATCGTGTCCTGGTCTGTCAGTGACAAATTCAATAAGATTTTCCGAGTTAGATCTTCCAAGTTTTCGATCCATAATATCACACAATAACCGAACCAGGTTAATATTCTTCCATTGATTGTTCCCTCCGATGTTGTAGGTTTCGCCTTCTGTCCCCCGATGAAACAGTAAATCTATTGCTGCCGCATGGTCTTCCACATACAGCCAGTCCCTTATATTTTCCCCCTTACCGTAAATCGGTAGAGTCTTCTCATTACTTATATTATGGATGCACAGCGGTATCAATTTTTCTGGAAACTGGCAGGGACCGTAGTTATTTGAACAATTTGAGATAATGATCGGCAGATTGTAAGTGTTCTTATATGCCCTGATAAAGTGGTCAGAAGATGCTTTGGAAGCTGAATATGGTGATTTTGGGTCGTACGAGGTGCTTTCCGTAAATAGATCCGGTGCGGCTATTGAACCATAGACCTCATCTGTTGAAATATGATAGAACAGGCAATCGGTTTGGGAGCGCCAATAATGGACCGCAGCATTTAATAGATTGACTGTTCCCAATACATTAGTCTGTATAAACGAAAGTGGATCAGAAATGGACCGGTCAACATGAGATTCCGCTGCTAAATGTATAACAGCCTTTATGGAATACTTTTGAAACAGATTATGTAGTAATTTCGAATCTGCGATATCCCCTTTGATAAACAGATAATTGTCTTTATGCTCTACATCTTTAAGGTTTTCCAGGTTTCCAGCATAGGTAAGTTTGTCCAGATTAATTATCCTGTATTGAGGATATTTCAAAACAAATTTTCTAACTACATGGGACCCAATAAATCCCGCACCGCCGGTGACTAAAATGTTTTTCTCCAATGTTATGGTATTTTCGATAATGCCTGCTGCCATTTCCAGGTGTCGGCCAATGCTTGTTTCATGGTTTTTCCGGCTTTCCAATTTAGTGCTTTCTCAGCTTTTTTCACGCTGGCAAAAATTTGTTCAATGTCTCCACTACGCCGTGGTCCCACACGATAGTTTAATGGAACACCGGCCACCTCTTCGAAGGTCTTAATCACTTCCATTACGCTGGTGCCTTTGCCTGTTCCAATGTTGAAAACTTCATAATAACTACTCTCGGATTGTTTCTCCAGATATGACAAAGACCGTACGTGCGCATCTGACAGATCCATCACATGAATATAGTCACGGATGCAAGTACCGTCTGGAGTATGGTAGTCGTCTCCAAATACCGTCAGTATATCCCGAATTCCGGCTGCTGTTTGGGTCACGAAAGGTATCAGGTTATTGGGTGTCCCAAGGGGCAGTTCTCCAATTTTTGCAGATGAGTGCGCACCAATGGGATTAAAATATCTCAAGGAAACTGCTTTTAGATTGGCCGAACTATGCACAACGTCAAAAATGATATCCTCACATATTTTTTTGGTGTTACCGTAAGGAGAGGCAGCAGGTTTGCGATCGGTCTCTTCCGTTACTGGCAAATGATCCGGTTGTCCGTAAACTGTGCAGGACGATGAAAAAACCAGATTGGGCACCTTGAATTGCTCCATTCCTCGAAGTATTACCATTAATGAATCGAGATTGTTACCGTAGTACATAAGTGGTTGTTCTACTGATTCCCCCACCGCTTTACTTGCTGCAAAATGAATCACACCATAAAATTGATGTTCATCAAAAATCGAGCTTATCATCTCCCAGTCCCTGCAATCACCTTGGTAGTAGGTTATGGATTCCTGTAGAATATCCTGGATACCTTCTATTACCTCTGGGGTTGAGTTACTGAAATCATCCAGAATGATAGGTTTGTAGCCTGCATTGATCAGGGAGATCACCGTATGTGATCCAATGTACCCGGCGCCCCCGGTAACCAGCACCTGTTTGGAGTTTGACATGGCCTAAAGTTAATTGGATTTCACAGAATTTTACAATATGCTTTATTTAAAAATATGAGATCTTAGGTCTCAGATCTCAGACCATTATTGGTTCGTTCGGGTTGAAATGTATAATTTTACCAGCACCATTAATTCCTATGAACCAACAATGATGGAATTCTCCCTGAATGAAAATCAGTTGATGATTACAGACATGATCCGGGACTTTGCTGCCAAAGAGATTGTGCCGTATCAGAAGCAGTGGGATGAGTCCCAGGAGTTTCCGGTGCCACTATTTAAAAAATTAGGAGCGTTGGGATTGATGGGTGTGTTGGTTCCCGAAATATATCATGGATCAGGTTTCTCCTATACTGAATATGTTACAGTAATATCCGAGATTTCTAGATTTGATGGTTCAATTGGTTTGTCAGTAGCTGCTCATAACTCCCTTTGTTTAGGACATATACTACAATTTGGGAATGAGCAACAAAAGCAGCAATGGTTACCTAAACTGGCTACAGGAGAATTTATTGGGGCCTGGGGACTTACAGAGCCTAACACTGGTTCTGACGCAGGTAATATGCGGACGGTTGCTGAGAAAGAGGGCTCTGACTGGGTGATCAATGGATCTAAGAATTTTATTACTCATGGAAATTCTGGTGATGTCGCGGTGGTGATTGCACGCACCGGGGAGGTTGGAGACAGTCATGGGATGACGGCGTTTGTAGTTGAAAGGGGGACTCCGGGGTTTACCGGTGGTAGAAAGGAGAATAAACTAGGGATGAGGGCCTCAGAAACCAGCGAAATGATATTTAACAATTGTAGGCTACCCGATGCCAACCGACTCGGTGAGGTAGGTGATGGATTTATTCAGTCGCTAAAGGTACTTGATGGTGGCCGGATTTCGATTGCTGCCTTAAGTCTCGGGATTGCCAAGGCGTCTCTGGAGGCGTCAATTCAATATTCCAAGGAAAGACATCAGTTCAATCAGCCAATTGCAAATTTTCAAGGCATTTCCTTTAAACTGGCCCAAATGGCTACCGAATTGGAGGCTGCCAATCTGTTGACCTATAGGGCAGCTGAATTGAAAAACCAAAACAAGAAAGTAATAAAAGAATCTGCAATGGCCAAGTACTACGCCTCTGAAGTAGCGGTAAAATTGGCGAATGAAGCGGTACAGATCTTTGGTGGGTATGGCTATACCAAGGATTATCCAGTGGAAAGATACTATAGGGACGCCAAACTGTGTACCATTGGGGAGGGCACATCTGAGATACAAAAAATTGTGATAGCACGGGAAATTCTGAATTAAAATTAGATTTTTTTATTTAATGGTTTTGTTTAAATTTGCATCCCGTTAATTAAAGGATAAAGATGATCATAGTCAACGTCAAGGAAAACGAATCCATAGATAGGGCATTAAAGCGATTTAAAAAAAAATTTGAGCGTACAGGAGTGCTGAAAGAATTACGTAGCCGCACCTATTTCGTTAAACCTTCAGTAAAAAGGAGAACAGTAAAACTCAAGGCAGCCTATCGCCAAAAGATGTACGCTGAGGATAATTATTAGATTTTTTTTCTATCATATAATCATTAAATTTATTTGAGGGAAGGTTAGTACTCAAATTGGACTTAATGGTTTCTTCTTTTCTAAAATACCTGGAATTTGAAAAGCGGTGTAGCCCGCATACCCTTAAAGCTTACCGTAACGATCTTTACCAATTCAAATCTTTTCTTGACTCTGATCTGGTTCCGGTAGAACTTAATAAGGTGGAACATCGACACATCCGGGGCTGGCTGATTCATATGGTACAATTGAACTTGTCGGCTACCACCATAAATCGCAAGATTGCCACTTTGCGCTCCTATTACAAATATTCTCTTCGTCAAAATTTGATTCACGGGGATCCTTCTTCACGAGTTAAAATGTTAAAAGTTGGAAAACCTTTGCCGATTTTTGCCAAGGAATCGGAATTAACCAAAGCTTTAGACCAGATGATTTTTCAGGAAGGTTTCGGGGGGCTTCGCGATCAATTAGTAATGGAGTTCCTTTATTCAACAGGCACGCGTTTATCAGAACTCGTTAATTTACGGGAGCGTGATATAGATATTACTCAGGCTCAGGTGAAGGTATTGGGCAAACGCAATAAACAACGGATCATTCCTGTACCCAAACCCCTGATATCTGTAATCTCAAACTATCAGGTGAAAAAAAAGAAAGAATTTCCGGATAACTACTCCCCCTACTTAATCGTTAGTAATAATGGAAGGAAGAGTTACCCGATGTTAATTTACCGGATTGTGAATAAAGCCTTAAAACCATTAAGTTCGCTGGAAAAACAAAGCCCACATATTCTACGTCATACTTTTGCCACTCACTTGCTGAACAAAGGGGCAGAATTGAACGCAGTAAAGGAATTACTGGGACACAGCAGTCTGGCAGCAACCCAGATTTACACCCATAATTCTATTGAAAGACTGAAAGAGGTATTCAATCGGTCACATCCTAAAGCTTGATACAACACAAAACTGAGTTTCTATGATTTTACGTATGCAACCCGTTCATTTTGATGCCGACCAAAATTTGTTGGACTACGTTCAAAAAAAAGTCGACAAACTGGAAACATTTCATGACCGAATTATTGATGGGGAAGTCATCATGAGGCTTGAAAAAAGTCACCTAAACAAAAAAGAAGTGTTCGGAAATAAAACCGTTGAATTAAGGATCAACATTCCACGCCAGCAACTTTTTGTGAAAGATTCTTCCAATACATTTGAGTCGGCTATTGATCAGGCTTTAGAAAGGATGTCAAGACAACTCAAAAGAGAAAAGGAAAAAAGACAGCCCAGAAAAGTTAACACCAACCTAAAATAATCCTACAGGCCAAATACTGTTTTAACTTTATCGACGTAATCGAGTTTTTCCCATGTAAAACACTCAACGTCCTTATTGGTGGTTTTCCTGACAACTTCTTCTCCTGACTCTAAATTTCGCACTTCCAAATATTGGAGGGTCACAGGTTTTAGAAAAGGACTACGGCCCATATGACCATAAGCGGCTGTTTCAAAGAAAATAGGGTTGGTCAATCCGAGTCGTTCTATGATATTCTTTGGCTTCATGTCAAATATTTTCATGGTCTTCTCGGCTATTTCAGAGTCACTGATGTCCAATTTACTGGTTCCAAATGTGTTTATTGTCAAGGATACAGGCTCTGCTACACCAATGGCATAGGCAACCTGAACCAATAATTCCCCGGCTACACCGGCGGCCACCAGGTTCTTCGCGAGATGGCGGCAGGCATATGCGGCACTGCGATCAACTTTGGTAGCATCTTTACCGGAAAAAGCTCCACCTCCGTGGGCACCTTTTCCACCATAGGTATCGACAATAATTTTTCGTCCTGTTAGGCCGGCATCACCGTGAGGGCCGCCAATGATAAATTTTCCAGTAGGATTGATATGATAAACGGTACCCTTCAAATATTCCTGCGGTAGTACATGCGCCACAACATGTTCGAGAACGTCTGATTTTATCTTAGCCAGCATAGCAGACTCTGCTTCTTTTCGTGCCTGTGGAGAACCGTTATCGGGTGTAATAAATTCATCGTGTTGCGTGGAAATAACTACTGTGTGGATGCGATCTATTTTACCATCATCGGTATACTCTACGGTTATCTGAGATTTAGCATCAGGCCTTAAATAGGCCATGAGCTCAGGTTGCTCCTTTCTAATATAGGCAAGTCGCTGTACCAATTTGTGAGAATAAGCCAAAGCCAGTGGCATAAGGTCTGGAGTTTCTTCCGATGCATAACCAAACATCATCCCTTGATCTCCTGCTCCCTGTTCTTTCCCATCCATTTCATCCACGCCTTGTGCAATATCAGGACTCTGACTATGGAGGGTCACCATAATACCACATGACTCGGCATCGAATTTATAGTCATCTTTATTATAACCAATCCGTTTGATAGTATCTCTTACTACCTCCTGTACCTCAACATAGGCTTTGGTGGTTACTTCACCGCCTACAATTACCAGGCCAGTGGTAACAAAGGTTTCACAAGCAACCCGGGAATTTGGATCCTGTGCCAGCATGGCATCCAGGATGGCATCGGAAATCTGATCGGCAATCTTATCCGGATGACCCTCTGAAACTGATTCAGATGTAAAAAGGTATGACATTCATTGTTGGGGTTAAAGCACAAATTTAGCCATTAATTGTAATTAGCAAAGTGCGGCATATCTAAATATGGAAATTCTAGGCCTGCAGTAAAAAAATTGTCGGGATTTTATGTAAATCTGGCAACTGCCCCCTCCATTCAGATACCTTCTTGGTCCTTACCTCCTCATTTGATGAGGAAAGATTACAAGCGAAACAGATGTTGGTTTGATTTGCGCAACTATCCAGTAGGGCTTCCGCTAATGCCCTGTTGCGATAGGGAGTTTCCATAAAAATTTGTGTTTTACCAGTTATAAGGGACTCATTTTCAATAGACTGAATCTTCTTTAAGCGCAATATCTTATCAATTGGCAGGTATCCGTGGAACTCAAAGTGTTGACCATTCATTCCACTGGCCATCAAGGCTAATATAAGCGAAGAAGGGCCCACTAGGGGCGTAACTTTTACTTTATTGCGATGAGCCCATTGTACAATCTGATTTCCAGGGTCTGCAATTGCCGGACATCCTGCCTCTGATATGACTCCTATGGATTGCCCATTCCTTAAGGGTGATAACAGTTTACTTATTTCTTGTTCATCCGTGTGTTTGTTAAACACTTCAAAGTGCAACTCGGAGACAACTCTGAGTTTCAAGGATGAAATAAACCTGCGGGCAGTTCGCACATTTTCAACCAGGAAGTAATCAACTGCTGAAATTACTTGTTTGATCTGGGGTGAAATCACCGACTCCTGGGTATTAGGAGCAATTGTACAAGGGATTAGATAAATTTGTGCGGGTTTATTGTTCATAGCTTCATCCAAATAAGTCTTTCTATTTTCATCAATATTCTTTCTCTTAAACCCGGAAGAAACAGTGCCAAATTGTTAATCCTGATCTAAAAAAGTCTGCACTATTTCCAGGAATGCCTGTGGGGCCTCAGCATGCACCCAATGGCCAACTTCAGGTATGGTGTTTATGGTGGATTGAGGAAACTGCTGGTGAATGGCGCTATAATCTTCTTCTCTGATATATTCCGACGATCCCCCCCGAATGAATAGAGTTGGGATTTGGATTAATTCTGTGGCAGGAAGGGCGTCTCCTACTGCATTTATGTGGTTATGTATGGCCGTAAGATTAATTTTCCACTCCAATGACCCGTTTGAGCTTCTTTTAAGATTCTTCAATAAAAATTGCCGGATTTTTGGGTCATGGACAAATTTGCTTAATAAATCATCAGCTTTTCGACGACTTGACAGCTCTTCAGTGTTTATTGAGGAAAGGCCATCCAGGATTTGCTGGTGATAAACAGGATATTTTTTGGGGGCAATATCCACAATTATCAGTTTTTTAATACCATGTGGACTCTGTGCAGCATAAAACATTGCAACTTTTCCACCCATAGAATGGCCGAGAATCGAATAATCAGCAACGCCCAGTTCATTTATAAGGTTATCTAAGTCGGCGACCATTGCCTCATAGTTAAAATGCTGGTCATGAAAGGACTGGCCGTGGTTCCGTAAGTCCACCAAGCATACAGTAGAATTTACTGCCAAATTCTTAGCCACACTCACCCAATTATCAAGCGAACCGAAAAGTCCGTGTAAAATAATCAACGGAGGCCCTCGCCCTATGATTCGATAATTGAGGGTCATAGGCTATTGAAGTTGTCGAAGATACAGTTGGATGGTATTTTCCAGTCCATAGTATAATGCATCACAAACAATAGCATGACCAATGGAAACTTCATCAAGAAAGGGGATAGAGCACTTGAAAAACTTGAGGTTGTTCATGGTCAGATCATGTCCAGCGTTGATTCCCAAACCGAAATCATGGGCTATTTTTGCTGCTATTATATAGTCACCTATGGACTTTTGGGGATTGTCAAGGTACTGGTTGGCATATCGCTCTGTGTAAAGTTCAATACGGTCGCATCCTATTTCTGCTGCTTTCTCAATCCGTTCTTCTATTGGATCTATAAAAATGCTGGTTCGTATACCAGCTGATTTCAAATGACCAACAATTTCATTGAGTTGACTTTGATATCTGATGGTATCCCAACCCGCATTGGAAGTGACCACGTCAGGTGCGTCTGGTACCAGGGTAGCTTGAGTAGGTTTGACAAGTTCCACTAACTTCATATACCGATCATCCGGATACCCTTCGATATTAAATTCTGTAGTAACTACATCTTGAAGATCCAATACATCCTGGTAGGTGATATGTCGTTCGTCCGGTCGTGGGTGGACAGTAATTCCCTGAGCGCCGAACGATTCACAGTCTAATGCTACTTTTACCACATCAGGATTATTACCTCCTCGGGCATTGCGCAGTGTAGCAAATTTGTTAATATTTACGCTTAACTTGGTCATTCCGTGATTTGAAGGACCGTAAATTTACGTAATATTAAGTAAAATGAAATGAGCTTAAAGAAACAGATTGATGAGGGCCTAAAGGTGGCGATGAGGGCTCAGATTAAGGATGAGATCAGGGCGTTGCGAGGAATTAAGTCAATGATATTACTCGCAGAAACTGAAAAAGGGGCCACTGGTGAACTATCCGAAGACGCAGAAATAAAATTGCTTTCGAAAGCGGCCAAACAACGTCGGGATTCCGCCCTGTTGTACGAAGATCAAGGACGTGAAGATCTAGCAGTTATTGAACGCTCAGAGCTGGAAATTATCAGTAAATACCTCCCTGTACAATTATCAGAGGAGGAGTTGGTTGATCAATTGCGTCAAATCATTTCACAAGTTGGTGCAGTTGGACCACAAGACATGGGAAAGGTAATGGGAGCAGCCAACAAAGCGTTGAAAGGAAAGGCTGATGGAAGTAGCATAGCTAAAGTGGTTAAAACCCTTTTAAATAAATAAGGTGTCAATTATGAATATTACTGATATCATATTGTTGCTGATTTTAGGTTTTGCTGGTTACCGGGGCTATCAAAGGGGCTTTTTGGTTAGCCTATTATCAATAATTGCTTTTTTTGTAGCTACCATACTGGCTTTTCTCCTCCTTGACTGGGGCGTACAAATGTTGGATGACCTGGTCGAAGGGTTTAATGGTGCCTTCCCTTACCTGGCTTTTATTTTGATATTTATAGGGGTTGCCATTGCTATAAACTTGATCGGGAAGGTACTTAAAAAAGCTATTGACCTAACATTACTAGGAGGTTTTGACAGCATTGGCGGTGGAATGATCGGAATACTAAAATGGGTTTTTGGCCTTAGCCTTCTAATTTGGTTTTCTCAGAATGTGGGAATTGAAGTGCCTCCTGACATGCAAAACGGCTCCCTGCTTTACTCCAGGATTGAGCCTGTAGCACCCTTTGTAATAGATAGCATTTCAGAGTACTTGCCATTCCTAAAAAGCCTTTTTCGGTCAGTAACTGAATATATGCGACCAGCTATTCCGTGATTTGACTTGGCAGTATATTGAAAAGCGGTATTAATCTAGTATTTTGCGGTAGGCTCAACCGATAAAATGAAACAGCTGGTACATCAGGAAGGGAAATTTAATTTCATTGACCAAGGTCAGGGTGAAATATTGCTTTTACTGCACGGGCTGTTTGGTGCATTAAGTAACTGGGATGGTGTGGTGCGTCGGTTCAAAGATCATTGTCGGGTTTTAATTCCTCTTTTACCTATTAACGAAATGCCTTTGAAACAAGCGGGTCTGGAGGGTTTAGTGAAATTTGTGGAAGAGTTTGTTGACCGGAAAGAATTACGGGATATTACCATAATGGGAAATTCGTTGGGTGGTCATTTGGCAATAATATATGCTCTAAACCGGCCCGAGTATATAAAAAGATTAATACTTACCGGGAGCTCAGGACTTTTTGAAAATTCAATGGGAGGATCCTTTCCTAAACGGGGAAACTATGAATATATTAAAGAGAGGGTGGAATATACCTTCTACCATCCGAAAACCGCCACTAAAGAATATGTTGATGAAGTCTTTGAAACCACCACAAGTATCCCAAAGGCCATGAGGATCGTGGCAATTGCGAAGTCGGCTCAAAGAAATAATATGGCTAAGGATATCGGTAATATAAAAGCACCTACATTGTTGATATGGGGCCTGAATGATACCATTACGCCTCCGATGGTGGCACATGAGTTTGCGCGGCTGATCCCAAACTCCAAATTACGATTCATCGACAAGTGCTGTCATGCACCAATGATGGAACACCCAGATAAATTTGGTGATTTATTAGAGGAATTTTTGCAGGAAGATTATGGTAGCTAGAGAGTTAATTAACCATATGATCCCCCCTTTGAAGAAAAATGACCCGGCAAAGAAAGCCACTGCGTGGATGGAAGAATTGCGTATCAATCAACTTCCTGTAATCGAAAACGGGACTTACTGTGGTCTTATTTCTGAAGAGCTTATCCTGGAGGATAATGATAACACAAAATCAGTAGCCGAATATGACCTTCAGGGAAAATCTTCTGTAGTTAACGAAAATCAACACTTTTTTGATGTACTGAAGATAGTATCAGGCCGTGGGGTACAGTTAGTAGCTGTTCTTGATGATAATGAAACTTTTCTTGGAGTTATTTCCGTAAAAGATACGGTGATCGCCTTTGCTCAGTCTGCCGCCGTACAGAGCCCCGGTGGTATAATAATCCTAAGTCTTAAGCAAATAGATTATTCTTTGGCGGAGATAAGCCGTTTGGTAGAGTCTAACGATGCGAAAATTCTCAGCAGTATTGTCAACAATGACATTTTTGACGCCAATATGATCAAGCTAACCCTTAAGATCAATAAGACAGACTTGAGTTCTATTATTGCCACCTTTGAAAGATTCGAGTATAAGATCATAGCAAAGTTTGAGGAAAGTAAAATAGAATCAAGTGATAAGGAGCGCCTGGATATTCTGTTTAAATACTTAGATATGTAGCGCATCTAGTGCTCGATATATTATGAAAATTGCCATTCACGGTAGAAAAATTGACAGAAAAAGCAGGCAGTATGTGCAGCAGTTACTGGAGTGTGTACGTGGAAAAGGTTCAGATATTGTGGTTTCGGGGTCTTTTTTAAAAAGTTTGAAAGACATTGAGCTGAATCTGGATGGGATTGGATGTTTTGATAATAAGTCTGGGTTAGAGAATGTTGATTTTGTACTTAGTGTAGGTGGGGATGGGACTTTACTTGAGACGGTTTCGTATGTTGGAAAATTAGAACTACCTATTGTCGCCATTAACACCGGGCGATTAGGTTTCTTAGCTACTATTTCAAAAGAAATGATACCTCAGGCGGTTGAGGCACTATATCAGAACGAGTTTTCCTTTGAATATAGGACTTTAGTCAAAGTACACTCCGACAAGGACATATTTAACGGGACCAATTTTGGACTAAATGATTTCACAATTCTGAAGAAAGATACCTCATCAATGATCACAGTGCATGCTTATATTGACGGGGAATACCTGAATAGTTATTGGGCTGATGGTTTGATCGTTGCCACTCCAACCGGGTCTACCGGTTATTCTTTAAGCTGCGGTGGTCCTGTGGTATTGCCTCAGTCAAATAATTTCATAATAACACCGGTAAGTCCACATAATCTCACCGTACGTCCTATGGTGGTCTCTGACAATAGCGTGATTTCGTTTGAAATAGAAGGAAGGAGTAAAAATTTTCTGGTCTCACTAGATACACGGTCATATACGGTCGATGCATCTGTTCAAATGGCTATTAGTAAAGAAAATTTTCATGCCAAGCTGGTGAAGTTGGATGGATACAATTATTTGGACACCCTTAGAATGAAGTTAAACTGGGGATATGATGCTAGAAACTAGCGAAATTGCGTCAATTTTTATAATTAGAATCTTATGTCTAACTTTGTTTTGTACTATTTTTTGAGGTCAAGAAATAATCAAGTTCATGTGTAGACCTGCAGTTGGTATTTTTTTACTGCTATTTATTTTTCTAACCCAACCTATAATGGCCCAGCGGTCCGGTTCCGGATCAAGTAATCCCAGAAGTTCAGTTTATACTATTAATAAGAAGTATACCAGCTTCGGTGTCAGCGTAAATGCATTAAATTATTTTGGTGATCTTGCTCCCACAGATGATATTTTAAGTACTAATTTTAGCCTTACCAGGGCAGGGTTTGGATTGTTTGGATCCAGGCGTATGGGGCCCAAGTTTTCGGTCCGTGCAAGTTTAAATTGGGGCAGAATAAAAGGTAATGATTTCAACTCCGCAGATCCAGATAATGAGCTCGCCAGATATCGCTATGTCCGAAATCTCCAATTTAGGAATGATATCAAAGAACTTTCAGTGGTTGGAATATTTGATCTTGTAGAGAATTTGGCTACTTACCGGTCACGCAAAGAGATAGTGCCCTATATATTTGCCGGAGTGGCTGCATTTCATCACAATCCTAAAGCATTGGTCCCGGATGTAGACGTTAACAATGGCAGCAGGCTATTCCTAAATGCAGGTGAGTGGGTAGACCTGGCACCTTTTCAAACAGAAGGTGTGTCATATAAAAAAGTGCAATTTGCTATACCATTTGGTGTGGGCTTGCGTTTTAAGTTGGAAGAAAGGTGGGATCTGGCTTTTGAAGTGGGTTACAGGCACCTATTTTTTGATTACATAGACGACGTATCTAACGATTTCGTGGATCTGGGGTCATTATCCAATGATTTGGCTAGGGCTTTGTCGGATAGATCAAGAGAGGTAACGGCGGTAGAATCTGGAACAACCAGACAAACCGGAGTGATTCCTAACCAGATGGAAAGTTATATTTCGTCTTTTGACGGCAATACTTACACAACCATCGCAGGATATGGCAGGGATGCCAAGGATAATGTTAGAGGAAATAATTCCAATAACGACATCTACGTCATGACTGGATTTCATATTAGCTACATTCTACGAAATAGCAGATTTAAAAGAGCAAAATTCAGGTAAGTTTGGTGAGAGGTATAAATGTTTCAGGAAGAGTTAAGCAAATAGTGGTGCTGGTAGCTCTGAGTATGGCTAATTGTGTAGTTAAAGCACAAGGGCTCGAGATTGGGGGAGGGCTAGGTACCTCATTCGCCACTGGAGACGTAACCAGAGGATTTGAGCTTAATGAATTGGGCTTTGCAGGTCAACTATTTATCAGGTATAATTTGAGTAATGTTGTCAGTGTGCGAGGCACTGGCCTTATCGGGCGGTCGAAGGGCGACGATAGTACTAATCCTATCGACCCATTTGCGGCACTGAGAGATGCAAATTTTAGCAGGCTTGTTCTTGAATCATCGGCCGTAATCGAATACAATTTTCTTGACTATAAAGAACGAACCTCAATAATTAATTGGTCTCCTTATTTTTTTGCCGGTTTCGGGCTCTCCGCATATAGCGCTAAGTCCGAATCAAGTACTTATAGTCGAATCCAGCCAATAATTCCTTTTGGCCTCGGTTTGAAGTACAGGCTCAATAAACAATGGAACCTGGAATTTGAATTTGGTGCCAGGAAAACTTTTTTCGACCACCTGGATAAAGTATCAAGTGTTGCAAATCCCAACAAACTAAACCCAAAATACGGCAATGAACTTGATAATGATTGGTATTATTTTGCCGGAGTGTCTATCAGTTACACATTTTACTCGGTCCCTTGTCCCTTCAATTATAACTGACATTTTCTTGTTAAATATTGTTAAAGAATTTATATCCTATTCTTTAACAATATCCATTTTCGTACCTTGCGCATTAATTTCAGCACTATTTTGGATATAAAGGGAAAATTGGATCCTAATAATTTGCCTCGCCACATAGCGGTAATAATGGATGGCAATGGACGTTGGGCCAAAAAGCAGGGTGCAAAAAGAATTTTCGGGCACAAAAGTGCCATCAAATCTGTTAAAGAAATTACAGAAGGTTGTGTTGAATTAGGTATTGAGTATTTAACACTGTATACATTTTCTACGGAAAACTGGAAGCGTCCTAAAATTGAAGTAGATGGGTTGATGCGAATATTGGTATCATCCTTGCGCAAGGAGCTTGATACACTACAAAAAAATGACGTAAAACTATCCGCAATCGGAGACCTTCAAAATTTGCCAAAGGTTTGCCAGAAGGAACTAAGAGAAGCGATGGATAGTACCAAATATAACTCCAGCATGCGATTGATTCTGGCTTTAAGTTACAGTGGGAGATGGGAATTGCTGAAGGCTGTCAGAAAACTGGCATTGGACGTTAAATTAGGGAAAATCGCTGTTACTGATATCGATGAGAAGCTACTGGCTTCCAATCTGGAAACCAGAGATATACCAGATCCGGAGCTATTGATCCGGACAAGCGGTGAAATGCGTATAAGTAATTTTTTACTGTGGCAAATCGCCTATACAGAATTATTCATAACGGACGTATTGTGGCCCGATTTCCGAAAAGAGCATCTGTATCAGGCGCTTATTGCCTATCAATCTCGTGAACGAAGATTTGGAAGAATCAGTGAGCAGATAAATTCTTGAAGATTAAGTAAATGAGTTGGAAACTAGCAGTTGTTTTATATTTGATGTGGAGCGTCAATGCCTACGCACAAATCGGATTGAATCTGGGAGTGGACCCAAAACCAACTATTAGTTATTCCAACCCAAAGGAATATGAGTTAGCAGAAATCGAAGTATCCGGGACGGAGTTTTTGGATAACAATGCGCTGATTTCACTTTCAGGTCTTAAGCTTGGTGACCGAATTAAAGTACCTGGAGATGAGGTAACTAATGCACTAAAAAAGTTGTACGGCCAAGGCATCATAGAAGATATAAAAATATATCTCACCAAGGTTGAAGATGGAAAGGCCTATCTCAATATAGAAGTAAAAGAAAGGCCCCGAATGAGATCAGTAAAATTTTCGGGTATAAATAATACCCAGCAGGGTGAACTATCCGACTTGATCGACCCAATCCGAGGTAAAGTCGTTACTGACGCGCTTGTTAAAAATATTGAAATGGGTATTCGCAGCCATTTTGTAGAAAAGGGCTATTTGAATACTGAAGTGTCAGTTAAACAACAGAAAGATACACTACTCAGGAACAGCGTAAGCCTGATGATCGATGTGGACAGAAAAAGTAAGGTGAAGATTAATAAGATCTATATTAAGGGAAATGAGAATGTCGCGGACTCCAAGTTAAAAAAGAAAATGAAGTCCACCAACGAGCATATTCGATTTAATATATTGGAAGACTGGGCTAAGCGACTATTCGCAGCTAGTCCTCGTACCTTAAAGCAAATGGCGGATTCCTCTCATGAAGTAAGCAGACAACAAGTAAAGCAGTATATAAATGATCATGTGAAGTTGAATTTTTTCAATAGCTCCAAGTTTGTACAGTCTGAATATGAGACAGACAAAGAAAGTCTGGTCCAACACTATAACTCTAAAGGCTACCGTGATGCTAATGTTGTAAGTGATTCAGTTTATCGATTCAATGATGATAATGTTGATGTAGTATTGGAAATCGAAGAGGGGAAGAGATACTATTTCAGGGATATTGACTGGGTAGGAAACTATATTTATGACGACAAAGTGCTTACCGCGGTATTGGGTATAAAAAGGGGCGACCCATATGATATTGAGAAAGTCAATGAAAGATTGAATTTTAATCCAAATGGTCCGGATATCAGTTCACTTTATATGGACGATGGGTATTTGTTCTTCAGTGTTACTCCTGTGGAAGTACGTATAGAAGGAGATTCGATTGATGTGGAGATGCGGGTATTTGAAGGAACCCAGGCCACCGTCAATAAGATTATTATAAGAGGGAATGACAGAACCAGTGATCACGTAATAAGACGCGAAATAAGGACGTTACCAGGGCAAAAATTCAATCGCTCACTGCTAATTAGAACGCAGAGAGAGCTTTCTCAGATGGGGTATTTTGACCCTGAACAAATTGGACTGAATCCAATTCCAAATCCTGCAGAGGGGACGGTTGATATTGAATATACGCTGGTGGAAAAACCAAGTGACCAAATAGAACTATCCGGAGGGTGGGGTGGTAATTTTGGGTTCGTAGGAACCGTGGGACTTATTTTCAACAATTTCTCCCTTCGAAATATTCCGCATATGGAGAATTGGAGACCGCTGCCAGTAGGAGATGGTCAAAGATTGGCCCTTAGGATACAGGCAAATGGCAAGCAATTTCAAAACTATAGCATCACCTTTTCTGAGCCATGGCTGGGTGGCAAAAAACCCAACAGCCTGTCAGTAAGTTTAAGTCGGGCCATTCAAAGAAACGTAAATATATTTACCAATGAGACATTCGGTGAACTTAAGCTGACCAGTGCCACTGTTGGCTTGGGCAGGCGGGTGAGATGGCCTGATGATTTTTTCACATTGACAAATTCATTGCGCTTTCAGAAATATGAGCTTACGGACTTTTCCATCAGTAGGCTGGGTTTTAGCACCGGTGATGCCAATAGTATTGTTTTTAACACTACCCTTGCCAGAAGCAGTATAGATAATCCTATGTTTCCCAGGGAAGGTTCTTCCTTATCCTTAAGTGTTGACTTAACTCCACCCTATTCCAATTGGAGGGATATAGACTATGAAAACGCGCCTAATGAAGTTAAATTTAAGTGGGTTGAATACCACAAAGTAATGTTTGATGCTTCGTTCTTTACCAGAGTAATAGGAGATCTGGTAATCAACGCCCGTGCGCACCTTGGATTCCTGGGGTCGTACAATGACAAGACTGGCATTGCCCCTTTTGAAAGATTCTTCCTGGGTGGAGACGGTTTGGGAAATCAAAACTTTGGAATTATCGGAACCGACCAGATAGGGCTTCGGGGATATGAAAATCAAGCAATCACCCCCCCTAGATATTCTATTGATAACCGAGGATTGAACTCTAATGAAGTAGATGGAGGGGTAGCGTTTACAAAATATGTGGTGGAATTGCGTTATCCGGTGTCTTTAAATCCAAGTGCAACTATTTATGTCTTAGGATTTGCTGAGGCAGGTAATAATTTTTACACCTACAATGACTATGATCCATTTAGTTTGTTCAGATCAGTAGGGGTGGGTGCACGGATCTTCATGCCTGCATTTGGTCTAATCGGCATTGATTGGGCCTATGGGTTTGATACGGTACCAGGGCAACTTGAGCCTAGCGGTGCACAGTTCCATTTTTCAATCGGACAACCTATTCGTTAGAAAAATGAAAAAACTTGGTATAATAGTTGTTGTGTTGTTGATATCCCAGGGCATATATGCCCAAAAATGGGGTTATATAGACGCTGCCTATATTTTGCAGATGATGCCTGAATATGACGAGGTTCAGCAAGAATTGGACAAAGTGTCACAACAATGGCAGGAAGAGATTGCCAGTATGAGATTAGAAGTTCAAAGTTTGTACGATGCTTACCAGGCAGAAGAGGTTTTACTAACGGATGAGATGAAGGAAGAGCGTATGGCTGCCATAAAGGAAATGGAGGAAACCGGCCAGGTATTTCATAGAAAGATGTTTGGGTATGAAGGTTTGTTTTTTCTTAAGAAGAAGGAACTGTTAAAACCAGTACAGGATAAATTGTTTGATGCTGTTGAAAAAATTGCTAAAGCCAAAAGGTTGGAACTGGTTTTCGACAAATCTGGTGATTATGCAATTATATATTCCAATCCGGTTCATGACTACACGGATTTCGTGCTTGAGGAATTGGGCCTTGGAGACAAAACTGATGTTATAGAATAAAAATTTATTAACCATAAGAATATGAAAGCTAATACCATATTACTCTCGCTCACCTTAATGGTGATGGGGTCATTTGCCGTTCAGGCTCAAGTTTTAAGAATTGGGTATACCAATACGGATTATATCCTAAGCAAATTGCCAGAAGCGAAACGAATTGAATCTGAGTTGAAGACTCACAGGGATCAACTTGGGGCCCAGCTAAAATCAAAGCAAGATGAATTTGAAAGAAAGTACCAGTCATTTATTGATGGACAAGCAACCATGACGGATGTGGTTAAAAATGATGTGCAGTCTGAATTACAGACCATGCAGGGGTCTATTCAGACATTTGCTACTGAAGCGGAAAAATCATTACAAAACAAGCAAATGCAACTTCTGGCACCGGTATATGAGAAAATTGAAGGAGGCATTAAGACCGTAGCTGAGGAGGAGGGATTCAGTCATGTGTTTGCCAAAGGCGTACTATTATTTGCTACTCAGGACAATGATATCTCAGATTTGGTACTTGCTAAGTTAGGTGTAGAAACAAGCAACAATTAATGAGATTGAAACCATTAAATCATAGAACAATGAAATTTATCAAACTAATATTAACCTTGAGCATTTTCTGTCTGACACTATTTTCAGTAAATGCCCAAACAGTAGCACAAAAAATCGGTTATACCAACGTTGACTTTATTCTGGGAAAACTCCCAGAAGCACAGCAAATTGAGTCGGAGTTGAAAACCCATGAGGAACAGTTAGGTGCACAGCTCCAATCTAAGATGAAGGAATTTGAAGAGAAGTATAAGTCTTTTATGGAAACACAGGAGTCCTTGACTCCAGTGATCCGCGACGATAAGCAAACAGAGTTGCAAAGCCTTCAAACAAACATCCAAAAGTTTCAGCAGGAAGCGGAAAAATCACTGCAACAAAAGCAGGTTGAACTATTACAACCGGCGTATGAGAAGATCCAGAACTCTATCGAAGTGGTAGCCAAAGAAAATGGTTATACCCATATCTTTAGTAAGGATGCAGGTGGAATGCCTATTCTACTTTTTGCAACAGAACAAGATGATATTTCAAATTTGGTGCTGGCCAATCTGGGGGTAACCACTGCAGACTAATTATTGGTCATTTTTTAGAAAAACTACTGGTGCTGCGAAGTGACTTTTTTGTTTAACCGTGCCATTTTATAACTTAAAGGCATGTCACTTGTAATACCTTCCAGATTGAAAGTTGGAGATACCGTGGCAGTTGTGGCTACGGCCCGGGCTGTTGACTATGAATCTGTGGAAGCTGGTGTTAAGATATTAATTGGGTGGGGATTGAAAGTAGAACTCGGGAAAGCCCTATATCACCGTCATCAATTATTCGCAGGAACTGATCAAGAACGTCTTGAGGACCTACAAAGGGCCCTTGATAATCCTAGGATCAACGCTATTTTTTGTGCCCGTGGAGGTTATGGAACCACACGGATCTTGGATTCGATAAGTTGGAAATTATTCACCCGGTACCCAAAATGGGTCTGTGGCTTCAGTGATATTACCGCATTATTGTGTCATATTCATTCCTTAGGCTACGCTTGCTTACACAGTACCATGCCTCAGCTCTTCAACGGAAACAATGCTGTTCATGATCATGAAAGTCTCAAGGCAGCACTATTTGATCTGGAGGTGAAATTAGAAGCGGCAGCTCATCCTGAAAATCGTATTGGTATTTGTGATGGTCCGCTGGTTGGTGGAAACCTATCATTATTGGTTCACCTGTTCGGTACAAGATCTGAAGTGGACACAAAGGGAAAAATTCTTATAATCGAGGAAGTGGATGAATATTTATATCATCTGGACCGCATGATGGTGCAATTTAAAAGAACTGGCAAACTCCAGCAATTGGCAGGGCTGATAGTGGGACATTTAACCAAAATGAAGGAAGGGGATTTAAAATTTGGCATGAGTGCTGCCGGGGTGATCCGGAGTCACCTGCAAGATGAAGATATACCTATTGGGTTTGGATTTCCATTCGGTCATCATTCACCTAATTTAGCAGTTCCCCTGGGATTGACAGTCCATTTGGAAGTGACAGAGCATGGAAGTAAACTTACCTTCCCTTAAAATATAAACCCGGCAATCAATCCGCCAATGATTATAAACGGAGCTGGTGTTTTTGTGAACATTAGTAGTATGAAAGTTACTACCAGAATGGTAATACTGACTACATTTACGTTACTTTCAATAGGCTGAAAAAGTAAAAATGCAGCAGCGATTACCAGGCCTGAGCTGGCAGCATTAATTCCTTCAAGCGATGCTTTTACCACTCGGTATTTTTTTAATTGCTCCCAAAAACGAATCACAAAGAAGATCAGAAATGTGCCCGGAAGAAATATGCCGGCCGCAGCAATTAATCCGCCAAAGACCTCCCATAATATGCCTTCGTGACGCATTGCTAAGGCTCCGATGTAGGCAGAAAAAGAAAACACTGGCCCTGGTATAGCCTGGACAACACCAAAGCCGGATAGGAATTCTTCTGAAGTAAGATAACTTTTAAACTCAACAAATTCGGTATGAAAAAGTGGAATTAGAACTTGCCCTCCACCAAAAATTAAACTACCATTTCTATAGAAATTCTCAAATAGCAACACGGTACGCTCGCGGGTAATTCCTCCGAGGATAGCAAAAAATGCCAGAACGGCGGCCCACAATATAAAGTTTCGCCAGTCAATTTTAATCTGCTTGTCTACTTCCTCGGGATGGGCCTTAAATTTCATTGCTGTGATTGAGCCACTGATTATTAGAATAACTGGAAAAATCAATGGATTCTTTACAAAATAGGAAATCACTGCTGCAATGATCATCAGGCCCATGGCCGTCCTGGTATGAACAACTTTTAAACTTATCTTGTAAGCAGCATAGGTTACAAATCCAACTGCCATGGGTTGAATGTACTTGGTGAAATCAATGGAGATTGATCTGTCTTGAAGGGCGGCAATCCCTATAGCGGCAGTGATCATGATGGTAACTGCTGGAAGCATCCAGATTAGCAGTGTCAGATAAGCCAGATTAGGACCACCAATCTTAAATCCGAGGGCGGTAATAGTTTGAGTGGAAGTAGGACCTGGAAGTATCTGGCACAATGCATGCAGATCAATCAATTCGTCTTCTGTCAGGTATTTCCTTTTGTTGACCATGGTTTCAAACAACATTGCCAGGTGCGCCTGTGGTCCCCCAAAAGCGGTAACAGAGAGTATAAATACATCTCTTAGGAATATATAATAACGGATTTTTTTGGTACGACTCATCTGAATATAATGCTGATATCAGGTTTTGGAAAGAATTATCTTTATAAGTGGGTTAAAATGTCCGTTATCTAGTAACATGCGAATCTGTCATGATTTAATTATCTAATTTTATAATAACTTTGGTCACATCAAAATCAAAACCGTAATGATAAGGAAGTTCTTCATATATATACCAGCCCTCTCTATTGCAACTTTTTTTCTAAATTGTGGAGGAAATCAATCATCTGAAAAGGAAATTGTTAATGATAATGATGCTACTGACATAGTTGAATCTGACCAGCAGGTCTCCTTGTCAGAGGTGATTTCACCTCAATTTCCAGATGCTGTTTTGGAAATGAACCAACCTCTGGAAGGTAATAACTATGATCCAGGGGCAATTGAGTTTCAGTTCAATGTCAAGAATTATCAATTGACCAATCAGACATTGGATGCTGACACCAAGCAATGTGCCAATTCCGGCAAAGGCCAGCATATTCATTTTATTTTAAACGGTAGTCCTTATAAAGCTCTTTACGAACCTGCATATAAGGCTGAGTTGGATGTTGGAAATTATGTGGTGCTGTCATTTCTTTCGAGGTCATATCACGAAAGTTTAAAACACTACGGTGCTTATGTAATTAGTCAGTTTTCGGTTGGTGAGACCAAGTCAGAACCTGTTGATTTAACGGTGCCACATATGTTTTATAGCCGCCCAAAAGGAGAATATAAAGGACTTGATACAGAAAGAGTAATCCTGGACTTTTATCTGGTGAATACCGATCTGTCATCTGATGGGAACAAGGTACGTGCCACCATCAACGGAGAGCAATTTTTAATTGACAAATGGGCCCCTTATTTCATGGAAGGATTGCCAATGGGAGAGAGCACCATCAAGCTTGAATTAGTGGACCACACAGGTAATATTATTGATGGCCCGTTTAACAGTGTTGAAAGAACCATTTCTTTGGTCCCTGAGGATGCTATTTGAAAACCTGATTCAACACATCCAGGGATTTTACAGTGCCAAATTGTTCTATATTCCATCGGTAAAAGGACAACAGGACCTTCAACAAGTTAGCTCGTTGACTATTGCTTAAAGCAGGTGAGTTTGTGTAACTGCAGGTCAACATTTGGTCCATTAGTTCGCTTTCACGGCTGTACAACCAATTTTCGTTCAACTCAAGCTTTAATTCCTCATATATTTGTTTAGCCCTTTGAGGGCGGAATCCCAAAAATCTGCTTAACTGAACAAGAAACACCAGATGAAAATTTTCTGTGGGAAACTCTCCAGAATCAAATTTCAAAATAGAGTCCCATAAAAAATTGAACAGATCTTTGTTTTCCGTCTGTTCTTTAAGTGTTTTGGATAAGATCTCCAGAATGAACAGTGCAATGGCCGATTTCTTGGGCTTCAGGGTAATCGAATAAAAGGGGTGTTGACATTTAGCTTCAGAAAGACGCTGTAATTGTTTTTCTTCACGATAGTAGACTACCAGGTCTAACAAGGTCAATGGTTGGTATAACGCGATTTTATTTCTTTTGGTCCTGAAGGAACGAATTCCGTTTATAATATAGCCCTGCAATCCCAGGCATTCTGTATAAATATTTACGATAATAGAGGTTTCACGGTACTTGATAAACTTCAACACCACACCCCTGGTTTTAACCAGCATATCAGTTAATTACGGCAATTTTCCCTATAAATGTTTCATTTCCGTCGGGGCTACTACTGAATACCAAATAAACTCCGGATTGAACCCGGCGTCCTTGAAAATCACGAATATCCCAAACTGCAGTACCTCCGGCAGCTTTAAATTCATTAACTAATTTGCCGGTTATGTCAGCTACTTTTACAATCGCATTGTTTACCAGTCCTGAAATACCTACCAGACCACTAAAATCACGGGTGACGGGGTTTGGGAAGATCCTTACCTGTGAATGCTCCGGTAGACCTTCGGTAGAAGTTCCACGAAAAGAGACTGTTCCCAGATCAGTTACTATAAATACCTCACCACTCAGGTCATTTACTTCAATATCGAGAATCTTGTTAGATGGCAAGGGACTATTTTCTAAGGTAAAGTGATATAACACCCTATCCCCCTGCGCGGAAAACAACCAGATGCCATTGTCGGTGCCAATCCATTTCTGATTGCCTCCGTCAACTGAAATACAGTTTATAGGTTCATCCCGTAGCAATGGGCGTCCATCTATCAATACTGGACTGGCATTAACTGCCGGGTTTTCCAAGATATCAAACGGAAATGGATAATGAGTGACCCCCTTATCAGTTCCCACCCACACCTGACCGTTATTGTCAATAGCCAGATCATTTACCTTCCGGTTTGGAAGCCCACCTTGATCTTCAATATCAGTAAGATGTTTTTGTAGGGATGACTCCGGGTTGAAAACCATGATACCACCTCCATTGTTTGCATCAAGGCGCAGCCATAAATCGTCATTATCTGCTATTAGCAGGTCAAGTGGAAATCTCCCGGCTTGAAAGGAGGCGTTATAGGCCATCCAGGTTTCATCATTTGGATTAAACTTATGAATTGAAGCTGGATTTCCAAAGTTTGTAGCCCAAACAGCGTCCGGGTTGTCTGAATAAATGCTACTTACAAAAACATTACGTCCGCCAGGTATTATGTTGATCAGGGTACTACCAGGGGTAGACTCATTCAGAATCCTTACCTCACCCCCCGGCTCCCATTCAACGATGCCTTCACCAAATGAGGCAAAATAATATTTTTTATTTTGACGGTTATAGGCAACATCAACAAGATCAGCAATCGCCGGGAAAAATTCGGTTTTTGAGTAGTTCGAAGAGTTATAACTGGTCCATTCTCCTTCTTCAAATAAATAAAATCCCAAAGTTGTACGGAGCGGGTTTCGCACCGCATCATAACCTGGAGGTAAGGCAATTATGGTATTTTCCTGATTGAAAACCAGAAAAACACTATCAGAAAATGGCCCTGAAGGAAATTGGTTGATCAATTCACCGGGTCTTGGAAATACCAGACCGTTGACGCTATCTGCCACCCAAAGTCCATCAGAATTCATGGCACTAGACTGAGGCTTCGGATAGACAGAATTTGCCAGTTCTTCCACTTTCAAGTCACTGACTGACAGTATTTTCGATTTTGTAGTTAATAATAACGGGCCTAATCCTGAATCCATATGCAATACCGGGCTTTCCAGGTTATAATCTATTCTATCCCAAGAACCGCCCTGGTAAAAGTAGATGCCTTCTATACCCACAGTAGCCAACAGTTGACTTTTAGTAGATCCAATGGTTGAAACCGGCAATTTTGGGATCCCAGCTAAAGAATTAAAACGTTTCCAGTTTTTATAATCCTGTAGATTTACCGATGGATCCAGACTTCCGCCGATGACTCCCTGTTCAGTGGCTAGAAACAAGGTATCGAGAAAGACGGTCCCAAAATTAATGCTGATTACTTCTCCATTCTCTCCTATATTCGTGTAGGCTTCCATTACCTCATTTTTTATCAGGTCCAATATCACCACACCAAAATCAGATGAAAGGTAGGCGATATTGTTTTTGAAAGTAATATGTGAGATAGTTTTGGGCTGGGTAATTGGAGTTATCTTGATGGTGTTAATATTCGTAATCAGATTATCTTTCAGCAAATCAATATTCCCATTCCGGTAGGCAATAACCAGTATTTTCAAAGGATCATAATAGGCTATGGTTGATATTTCGGTATCACTAAGTCCATCGATCTTACTGATTCGATTTAAGCTTTGGTCTGGTAGGTCTAGAAAGAACAGACTATTTGCACCTGCACAGAATGCACCGGTTTCCGTTAATCCAATGCTCTTGGCATCCCGGTAACTAAAATGCGTTCTCCAGGATTCTACTGGAATATCATTTTGCGCAACCAGCGAAGCACTGAGAATCATAAGACAGAAAATATTCCTGCTTTTCATGCAATCTATATAGTGGATTTATATAATATTTAAAACATTTAAATAGTTATTATAATGAGTTGTGGGTATTGATAATTTAGATTTTTAATTTATGATTCTGATGATAATTTTTAATTTTACAAAAATTAAGTTTCTCTCTCTTATTCAAAAAGAATAATTTTAATATATTCATTCTGCTATGAACAAGAAAGGTACAATCAACAGGGACTATATTAAATCATATAGTGCATCCTATACCAATAACATTCTGGATACAGCATTTAAGGAAAGTGCGTATTTACAAGGGAATGCCCTGACAAAATTATGCAACCCCGAGCAGATCAACTACAATTTGCTTAAAGCAATATTTCTGCAATGGGAAGCAGAGGTTAGTAAACTGCAAAATCCTTATTTTGATCATTCTGCTCCTGCAGTGAAAAATGCCCTAAAGACCTACCTGGATGTATTGTCCAGGCATATCAATCTGGACAAGGGTAGCTTAAGGCCATTGTTACAACAAGCTGTGGAGGAGACACTTTATCAAGTATTCTGCCCATTGTATTTTTTCGAAAATTTTTTGTGGCCTCCTGAAATTGGCAGCTTAATGCTTGTTGAAATCGCCAAACTCAGGAAGTTTGTAAGAATCAATCAGGAATTCTTAAAGGAGTTAATAGGGCAGTGGGAAGCAGAAAACAAAACAGAGATCAAATTATCGGAGTACAATAACGGGCTGCAACGGTTAAGCAACCAGTGGGATCAGAAATGGGAATCTACAGAGGATTATGAGGTGGCCTTTTCTAAAGTAGTAGCCTTGCATCCTCAAACCATTTGGAAGCAGAAGATCCAGTCCGAATCGAAAGAATATAAGCAGATCCAAAATAATGTGAACCAGCAATTTACCCGGGAAATTGTGTCGCTAAATGACACCCTTCAAAAGGAGCACACAACACTGGCAGATCAGTTGAATAAAAATATTCAGCAAGTCGACAACATCAAGAAAAGCCTCAATATCAACCAAAAATTTAGATTTGTCAATGAGTTATACGGTGGTAATTCCAATGAGTTCAACCAGGTTCTTGAGAAGATGGACCAATGCAAGAATTATCGGGAAGCCATTCAAATATTGGACAACAACTCCAGTCTCCGATCTGAATGGAATATGGAAAACCCAGCAGTCAAGGAGTTGCTTGATCTAGTTTCAAAAAGGTTCAGTGAATCAGGACCTGCATTCGGTGGGCGTCCATTTTCAACAAAATAAAGATTAGAATACTAAATGCCAGCAGCGAAGAGCCCCCGTAGCTAAAAAATGGTAATGGAATACCGATTACCGGGAACAAACCAATGGTCATTCCTATGTTTACCATAAAGTGAAAGAATAATATGCCAGCCACGCAGTAACCATATACCCTGGAGAAATTTGATTTTTGTCTTTCCGCGATAAATATTATTCTCAATAGTAGTGTCACAAATAGTGAAATTAATATAAAACTGCCAAGCCATCCATGTTCTTCCCCAATGGTGCAAAAAATGAAATCAGTGCTTTGCTCGGGGACGAAATCAAATTTTGTTTGAGTACCCTCAAGAAACCCTTTCCCAAAAAGACCACCTGAACCGATGGCAATTTTTGACTGGGTTACGTTATATCCATATCCCAAAGGATCTGCTTCGGGGTTAATAAACGCTTTTACCCGGTTTTGCTGATGGGGTTGTAATACACTGTTTACCACATAGTCTACACTCGTTACTACTCCCAGGGTAAGTCCCGCAATTGCCAATATGACGGATATTCTTTTTTTGGTACGCTTACCTGTAATAATCAAGATAACTGCCACCACTGTTATTCCTATAATTAAATATAATTGACCGAAAAGCAAAGTTAAGACAAATAGCGCCACAGCAATTATACCAGCAAGCACCAACAGAGGAGAAAGTCCTTCACGATAGAAAACAAGTATAAATGCACCGAATACAAGAGCCGATCCGGTGTCGCCTTGCAGGATTATAAGTATTGCTGGGATGCTTACGATAAACCCCAGGATTCCCCAGGCTTTAAAGTCATCAAGTTTTACTTGAGGTTTACTCAAGAATTTAGCCACTGCCAGAGCTGTAGCGAATTTGGCAAATTCCGCTGGTTGAAAACGTATAAATCCCAGTTCGAACCAGGACTTTGATCCACTTACTACAGTTCCAAATATCAGTACAGAAATTAGTAAAAGGACTACTATTGCATAGATTGTATAGGAGAATGAGTCAAAAAAACGAGTATCCAATATCATGATCAGGGAAACTACTATGATCGAGATGCCAAACCACAACAATTGTTTCCCGGAGTTTAGAGATAGGTCAAAAATGTTTTGATCCAACTGGCTATCGTACACCACTGCATAGATGTTCAGCCATCCAGCCAGAGCCAGGGCAACGACTATAAGAATGGTCAGCCAATCAAGTTTACTGGCATTAATGTCATCAGCGCGCTTCAATATAAAAATTCACCATTTAAGACATACTCTTCCATGTGGGAGCGATCAGTACACCCTTTTAGATATCGTTCTATCATTAGGCCCGCGATAGCCGCGCCTGCCCTAGCCCCTTGACCGCCGTATTCCACATAAACTGATAGAGCAATTTTAGGATTATCCTTAGGAGCAAAAGCTATAAATACAGAGTGGTCTGGACTATTTATATTTTGTACAGTACCGGTTTTCCCACAGACTTCAATGTCTGGAAGCTTGGCCCTGTATTGGCCGGTTCCGCTCCTTACTACCTCGGCCATCGCCTCAACGGCTACCTCAAAAAACTTAGAATCTACCGTAGTATAGTGTTTCACCTGGTATTCAGGTAGCGGTTTATCATTTTCCCCAATTGCTTTAATAAAGTGAGGCTTAATATAGAATCCGCGATTGGCCACAATAGTAGCAAAATTGGCCATTTGCAATGGCACCACCAGGTTTTCCCCCTCACCGATTGCGATAGACTGTATGTTTGAAAATTTCCAATTTTTACTCTGATAGGCGTTGTCATAGTAAGATACATTGGGAATCATACCTCCCTTTTCATTGGGCAGATCAATGCCAATAGGCGAACCAAGCCCAAAACTAGCAACATGGGCTCGCCATTTTTCCAATCCAATCCTGGTATCTTCGTAAGTGTTATCTGATATTCCCTGATTAATCATTTTTCTTGAAACCTGTACAAAATATGGGTTGCAGGAATTGGTAATGGCACCTTGAAGATTTTCATAGTTGTGGGACCCGTGACACCCAATAATCGCCCTGTTGCAACGCAACCTGGTGCCTTCGGTAATAACACCTTCTTGCAATGCTACCAGCGCTTGTATGATTTTAAATATGGAGCCCGGCCGGTACATGGCCATTAGAGGACGATTATATAGAGGCTTAAGACTGTCATTCGACAGTATTTTGAAGTACTCACTGTAACTACGTCCCGTAAGTAAATTAGGGTTGTAGGAAGGAGCTGATACAAAGCTGAGGACCTCACCGGTTGATGGCTCGATGGCAATAACGCTACCAATCTTACCTGCCATCAGGGTTTCGGCGTATTCCTGAAGATCAATATCAATGGTACTGACCAGGTTTTCACCGATTTGGGGTAAAGTATCCAGCCGTCCATTTTTAAACGCACCTTTCTCAAGCCCTCTTACATTTACCATTCTATACTTTACTCCTCTTTTGCCCCTGAGAGCTTCCTCGTAATACGATTCCAAACCACTGATACCTATATAGTCTCCCTGGCGATAGTATTTGGCAGTATCCCGTTCCAATCGATATTTACTAATCTCTCCAATATAACCGAAGGCATTGGCCATTCCGTGGTAAGGGTATGCACGGACAGTTCTGGGAATGATATAAAATCCGGAATAATCCACCATCAGGTCCTGCATGGAAGCAAAATCTTCATTGGAGAATTGCTTTAGAAATATAGATGGTCTATACCAGCTATATGATTGGGCCTGATATATTTTTTCTTTAAATTCAACTACGCTAATTCCCAGTTGTCGACAAAAGTCCACTGTGTCTGGTAGTACCACTTCCCTGGGTACTACCATAAGATCATAAACAGGCTTATTGTATACGATCAGTCGATTATTCCTATCATAGATGAGGCCTCTGTAGGGATATTCTATCAGTCGCCGCATCACGTTATTTTCAGCGGCAAGCTGATAGTTCTTATCCAATACCTGAATAAAGAACAGCTTGATAATAAAAACAGCCCCGATTACTATAAATGTGAATCTAATAATATTGGACCGATTGTCTTTCATAACCCTCTGGATGATCGGTAAAACAAATATTGCAGGATGACTATAACCAAAAAAGTCAAAATAGTACTGGATATTACTTTAACGATGGTAAATCCCAATAAGTGTAATCCCCCAGCTTCAACAAAAAATAATACCATATGATGAATGAAGATCAGGGGAAAGGTAAATGTTAAAAACCACATTAAACCCATTACTTTAATAGTGGGCTTCATTCCTATTTCATAGCCTCCTCTCAGTGGTACGGTCTTGGCCCAGTAGGGTCTTAAGAAAGCAATGAGCACGCAGGCAGCGGCATGTATACCCAAGGTGTCATAAAAAATATCTATTAATAAACCACAAATGAATCCGATAATCAGTAACAGTGCAGGTCTTGTTTCAAAAGGAAATAGTAAAAGGAAAGCCACATATACATAGCAAAAAGCCACATCAAAGAGAACCATGTTCCGTACTACGGTTACCTGTAATAACAGGTACAAAACAAATGAAATGATCAGCCCGGGAATGTGTTGATTGTTCATGTGTTACTCAATGACATTTTCCAATGAGTCCTTTTCAGTCTTTAAAGTATTGGAGACCACGAAGACAAAAGATAGCTGGTCGAACTTGGTGGCAAACGCAACCTCCAAGTCATAATAAGTGCTTTCTTCCTTGAGGTCGACTTTCGATACCACTCCAATCGTTACTCCTGCTGGAAATACGGCATTATATCCAGAGCAAACCACACTATCTCCAACATTGACAGCTACATGTCTGGGCACATACAATATTTCCGCTTTTGCAGGATTACGTCCATTCCATTTAACCGTACATAGGGTATTGGTCCTTTTCAATAATGCCGATGTTAGTACATCAGGGTGCAAAATAGAAGTTACTGTAGCGAAGTTTGCGGATGCGGACTTAACTTTACCAACTACTCCCTGATTATTAATAACAGCCATATTGGGTTGAATATGGTCCATATGGCCTTTATCGATGGTCAGGTAGTTATTGAGCCTTCTGGTGGAATTATTGATTACGCTGGCAGCTATAAAATTGTAATTATCTAATTTGACCCTGTCAGCAGCGTTATTTTGGTTTACCTGCCCCAAATGGTTTCGTAAACGGGAGAGTTCCGTTTGTAGCTGGGCATTTTCAAGTACCAGACCATTGTTTATCAGCCGAAGATCAAAATAGCCGGTGATATTATTATTGAAATTGAGGATGTCTCCGGCAATTTTATTTGACGAGTTGAAAAAGGCAGCATTTTGGTAGTGGTTGTTTCTAATTACCAGCCAGCCGCTTAGTGCCTCTAACAAAATAAAAAAGAGAAATGCCTGATATCTTACTATAAACTGAAATAATCTGAGCATTTAATAACCTTAGGTCATAAGCACAGCCTTAAAAGTACTCAGGTTTTTCAAGGCAATTCCCGTTCCCCGGACAACAACTCTCAGAGGATCTTCCGCTACATGTATGGGCAATTTTGTCTTTAATGCCAGTCGTTTATCAAAGCCACGTAATAAGGCTCCACCTCCGGTAAGATGGATTCCGCTGTCATAGATATCAGCTGAGAGTTCAGGTGGAGATAATTCCAATGCACGAAGCACCGCTTCCTCTATTTTCGAAACGGATTTATCGATTGCAAAGGCAATTTCTGAATAAGATATTTTAATAACTTTTGGTATACCCGTCATAAGGTCCCTGCCCCGAATTTCATAATCGTCTGGAGCATCATCCAGTTCGGTAAGTGCCGATCCAACCTCTATTTTGATTTGTTCCGCGGACCTTTCACCAATGAGTAAGTTATGCTGCCGGCGCATGTAATCTAAAATGTCTTTATTGAAAGTATGTCCAGCGACCCTTATGGATTGATTGGCTACAATACCTGATAATGCTATTATGGCAATTTCTGAAGTTCCACCCCCGATATCGACAATCATTGAACCTATTGGTTGCTCAATATCAATGCCTATCCCAATTGCAGCGGCCAAAGGTTCCTGTATCATGTACACTTCTTTACCACCGGCATGTTCAGCTGAATCCCTTACTGCTCTTTTCTCAACCTCAGTGATACCCGAAGGAATGCAAATTACCATACGATGAGAGACGGGGAATAGACGTTTTTTGTTATTATCACTCATCTTGATCATCCCCCGAATCATATGTTCAGCAGCGTGGAAATCTGCTATCACTCCATCCTTGAGTGGACGAATGGTTTTAATACTGTCATGGGTTTTCTCATGCATCTGCATTGCCTCACGTCCGATGGCTATAACTTTGTTTGAGCTCTTGTCAATTGCAATAATAGAAGGCTCGTCCAAAACTATTTTCTCTTTTTGGATGATCAGTGTATTGGCAGTTCCCAAGTCAATAGCTATGTCACTGGTGAAAAAATCCAGAAATCCCATATGTTAGTATAATCCTAAAAAAGTTCCGTAAATCGCAGGAATTTACAAATTTGTTTATTTAAAATACAATTATTGATTCAATTTTAATGTTTGAAATGTCTCACTCCGGTTAATACCATGCTCATATTTTTACTGTTACAATAATCAATTGTTGCTTGGTCCCTTATGGACCCTCCAGGTTGCACCACCGCCACAATTCCCGCTTTACTGGCAATCTCAACACAATCAGGGAATGGGAAAAATGCATCAGAGGCCATTACCGCCCCTTTCAGGTCGATTCCAAATCGTTTTGCTTTTTCTATGGCCTGTTTTAAGGCGTCAACTCGAGAAGTTTGTCCAACACCACTGGCCAGCAGCTGTTGTCCTTTGGAAAGCACAATAGTATTGGATTTTGTGTGCTTCGATACTTTACTGGCAAAGACCAATGCTTCCAACTCTTCCCTGGTTGCCTTCCGGGAACACGCCTGTTGGAAATCATTGATGGAATCAGTTTTTAAATCACGTTCCTGCAGGATATACCCATTTAATAATGATTTTATCTGAGTCTTTTCATTAATCGAAGATTTCTGTAGAAGAAGTATTCTGTTTTTCTTCTGTGTTAGTATTTTAAGTGCAGCCGCAGAAAAAGAAGGTGCTATTAAGACTTCAAAGAACAAGTCCTTCATTGCTTCGGCCACAGCCTCGCTAATTTCGCTATTGGCTATTAGAACACCACCAAAGGCAGAAATTGTGTCTGCCTCGAAGGCTTTTTCGTAGGCAAGAACTAAATTTTCCGCAGATGCAATGCCGCAGGCATTGGTATGCTTTAAAATTGCAAAGGTAGGCTTATCGGTAAACTCCGCTATAAGCGTCACCGCTGCCTCAATATCTACCAGGTTGTTGTAGGACAATTCTTTTCCATTTAACTGGTCAAACATATCAGCTAAATCCCCGAAGAAGTAACCCTCTTGATGGGGATTTTCTCCATATCTTAACTTTCGGTGGTTTCGTTCACTGATCTTTAATATTGGAGTGCCTGTGTCCCCGATTGAAGTAGTTAAAAATCTGAGTGTCATAATGAGAGGAAATATCAAAGGCACATGCTGCAAAATGTTTTCGTTCTTCAAGAGTAGAGTGCCCCTGTCCAGCATCCAAAAGTTCCATAAGTGACTGGTATTGATCACGGGAGCTGATGGTCAGAACATCCTTGAAATTCTTGGCAGCAGCTCTAATGAGTGATATCCCCCCGATATCTATCTTTTCAATAATACTTTGATCGTTGGCACCGGATGCCACAGTTTCCTCAAACGGGTAAAGATCAACGATGACCAGGTCAATAGGAGGGATTGAGTAGGACTCTAACTGATCAACATCTTTACTTTGGTCGCGCCTTCCCAAAATACCTCCAAAAACTTTTGGGTGCAGCGTTTTAACCCGGCCTCCCAGAATTGATGGATAGCCAGTTAGCTCTTCTACTGTCAATACCGGATGCCCCAGGTTTTCTATGAATTTTTGAGTTCCCCCGGTACTGTAAATAGTAATGCCCAACTCGTTCAATTTAGTAACAACCGGTGCAAGTTGTTCTTTATGGTACACTGATATTAGAGCGGATCCGATGGGTTTTTGACTCATTTCTAATACTTTAATTTAATCGTGTGTAAAGCTAATTAAAATTCTCCTGGTATAGCTATAGGTATGTTCTTTTGCAGGACATTATTCTTGGGATAACCATTGCTCTATCACCTGGGGGTAAAACAGATGTTCTAAAATATGGATCTTCCCGGCCAATGTTTCAGCGGTATCCTGGGCATCAATAGTACATCGCTCCTGGAAAATGATTGTACCTTTATCGTAATGTTTATTTACTAAATGGATGGTGATTCCGCTTTCTTTTTGACCTGAATCCAATACCGCCTGGTGTACATACATTCCGTACATACCTTTTCCGCCAAATTGAGGTAAAAGCGCAGGGTGAATATTTAAAATACGGTTTTGGTATTGGTCTATCAGATACTCGGGAATTAACCAAAGAAAACCAGCCAGGATGATGGCATCAATATTCCATTGCTGCAGTGTCCTCAGTATTTTGTCTCCATTAGTGAATTCTTCCCGGTTAAAAATGCGGCATGGAATATTATTTCTGGTCGCACGCTTTATCACATGGGCATTAGGATTATTGGTTAGTAGTCCTTGGACAGAAATAGAAGAATGGTGTTTGAAGTATTTAAAAATTTCTTCTGCGTTAGTGCCATTTCCGGAAGCTAAAACTGCAAGGTATAGTTGTTTCAAGACTTCTATTTTTAAACCAGTGTCATACTGAAAATGCCTAATAGCATGAATAATTTGAGGTAATTACTTAATTGTTTAAAGTGTTTGGTGGTATCAGCCATCCATAATTTGTAAACAAAAACCACCGCCGGGACAGACAGGGCAGTAAAGAAATAGTATATATTGCGACTTTCTATTTCTGTGGTCATTTGAATAAATATCAGGGTAAACAATAAAATCAAAACAAGAACCAGCGACTTGGTGGATCTAATACCCCAAATCACAGGCAAAGTTCTGCAGCCAAAAGTAGCGTCTCCCTTGAGGTCTTCAATATCTTTAACAATCTCCCGAATCAATGAAACAAAAAAAGCGAATATGGCATAAATATAAACAACTGTATTCCCAGGTTTATAATGTATTCCTATTATTGCAATGGCCAACCCGCTGAGTAATGCCACGCTTAGATTTCCTACAAATGGCATACGTTTTAGTTGATTGGAATACCCCCATAACCAAACTGACGCTCCAAGGTTAATCAATGCTATCTTTAAGGACACCAATAGTCCAGCAATCAATCCAAGTACATTTAAACCAGTATGGATAGCCATAGCCACACGACGCTTAAGAATATTTCCCACCACCACCTTATCGGGTTTATTAATATAGTCAATCTTTACATCGTAGTAGTCATTAATTATATACCCGGCAGCTGCGATCATTACAGTACCGCCACAGATAAGGAAAAGTTTAAAATCACCTAAATATTGGGTGAAGAGTTTTGGAGGACCTACCAGAAAGATGGCGCTGAGATATTGAGAAACAGCAATAATTAACAGATTTGGCCATCGAATTAGTTTGAGAATCCCCTTTAGGGAAAAATTGGAGGATTTAGAATAGTGTTTATCTGATCCATCCATGATCAAGAATAACTTTCTTTAAGCTGATCACTTAACAACTTGTATATTTTACGATATTTCGGTTCATCAAGAAGAAATTTCAGGTGCTTTTGAAGGGTGCGGTTATCCCCCCGTTGTGCAGGACCAGTCTGTGACTCAGCAGGACCGTTAGTGAGTGCTTTGTTGACCGTTTCAACTATAAGAGGATGTAACAGCCCGAAATCGATATCATGGTCTTCAAGAATATCTTGGGCAATGGTTAGCATGTAATTGCTAAAATTACCAGCAAAAACAGCGGCAACATGCAATACTTTACGATCATTGGAGTATACGGTATAAACTTCATCGCTAATACTGCTACCCAGCGAACTGAGGACTTTCTCAGTTGACTGATGCCCGGCTTCTATGCAAATTGGTACCTCCTTCAGATCAACTGGGATACCTTTGGTAAAAGTCTGCAAAGGGTAAAAGACGCCTGAGTTCTCATGATGCTCTGACAGCGTTTCCAATGACTTTGTACCGCTGGTATGGGCTATTATGGTGTAAGGAGGGATTTTTAAGCTGGCGGAAACTTCCTCAAGGGCGTCATCAGTAACTGCTAACAGAAAGATCTCGGCTTTGCTCTGGCTCAGGTCCAGTGAACTGGTGACATTGGTATCGTAAAGTCGCTGAGCTAATTCATGCGCCGTGGTTATGTGACGGCTATAGATATCGGTAATATAATGACCAGCATCTTCCAAAGCCCTGGCTAGATGGCAGCCCACATTGCCGGCACCTATAATAGCTACCTTAAAAAACTTAGACATACAGCAATGACCGTTTGAACTTTATTCAAGTCACTTATCCCTGGACCGTACAAACTCCTGGTATCTTCTTCGTATTGCGATCATATAACCCACTACTATTAATAGTGAACCGCACCAAAGAATATTAATAAAAGGTTTTTCAATAGCCTTAAGGATCACGAAGTCTTTTTGTGTAGTGTAGATATCAAAATCAAAACTATCGGTTTCAGGGTTAATTTTGGAAAAAGCCACACGAACACCCAAGTCATTGATTACATCTGGAATTCGGGCAGCCCGTTGATCGCGAATAAGAAAGATTGGCTTTAATAGGTGCTGTTGGTTGTCTCCGGCTACTGTAATAGTGGCCATGACTGCAATATCGTCATCTTCAAGAGGTACTCCACTGATATCATGTACCCTGGTAACATCATCCAACTGTGCCACAAAGTCATTAATAAAAAAACGGTCTCCGATTTGAATGTTTATGGAATCAGTATGCGTCCATTCCCTGGTTTCTTCTTCGGTCATATACGGTGCATAGGACAGATGTGTGTAAAGGTCTTTGGTGGCGGTTCTCTTAATATCCGGTGAGGCTACTTGCCCCATAGTTGCATTTACCTGGATTCTTGGGAAAAGAGTAAAATCCTTGCCATTTTCTTGCTCATAACGAATCTTAAAGTAAACATTTTCCGGTGAAATTTCCAGTGTGTCACCCTGTGCTTTTACAATTTCCCCATTTCGAACTATATTTTCAGCAGCTATCCAATGATAGGGATCATTAGTAGGTGACAACCATTCAACCGGAACGTAACCCGGAACACCTTGTACTTCTACGTTTCTGCCTTGATACACTAATGAATACTTGTCCATCTGCCGTGGTTCGTTATGGAATAAGATCAAGTTTTCAAGATTGAACTGGTCGTCTACTTCTCTGGAGATCAAGAGCCCCGACTTGTTAAGAGATACTACTTTTGAGTATCCGGAGGAATACATGATCCCAATCAGCATCATGGCAATACCGATATGTGCCACTGATCCACCTGACAAATGCCAACTCCCTTTTTTTAGGTTCCAGAGTATTTTAGCATTGGCAACTACTGAATAGATCCCTGCGGTAAGGATCACAATGTAAGGCAGGTATGTTACCGCAGTGACCCACATGATGATAGCGCTCAAAATGAGTGTCAGTAAAATTGGTCCCATTAAAGTCTCTTTTAACTTTTTAGGATCCATTTTACGCCACCAGAAGAACTGTCCCGTTCCGGAAAGAATTGCCAGTGCCACACCAAACCAAAGTTGAAACTTTGAATAGTAACTCACCTGATCAGCAGGAAGTGCCATATTGGATTCGATTCCTATTCCATTGAGTATAGCATTATAAACGGGAAATGAAGTAGCCAATAACACCTGAAACCCCATTAGACATAAGGTGGTAGCTCCCACAAAGATCCAAAATTCACGACTATAGGAGGATACTTCTTTTTTTGAAGTAGGGATCACCTTCCATCTTCTTACCATCAAAATGACCGACAGAATAGTAAAAGCTAATAAATAGATCAATAGTTGACCGGAAAGACCCAGGTCAGTGAAGGAGTGCACAGATGATTCACCCAATATTCCACTACGGGTCAAAAAGGTAGAGTAAAGAACCAGAATAAAGGTCGCCACTACCAGAATGATAGAAGTCTTCAGCGCGGTATTACTCTTGTGGTATGTGATCATCGTGTGGTAGGAGGCCACCAGTATCAGCCAGGGTACATACACTGCATTTTCCACAGGGTCCCAGTTCCAATAACCACCAAAGTTCAGGGTTTCGTAGGCCCAATAGGCACCCATAAGGATGGCAACGCCCAAAACCATGGCGGAGAATAATGCCCATGGCAATGCCGGCCGAATCCATTCTTTTATATTACCGGTCCACAAACCCGCAATACAATAAGCAAAAGGTACCTGCGTGGTAGCAAATCCCAGAAAAAGTGTGGGAGGATGAATCACCATCCAGTAGTTTTGAAGTAAGGCGTTTAAACCGTTTCCGTCCTCAGGAATAAAATCAGGATTCATTTGAAACACCGGAGCATCCATCATGGCATCTCTCAGCAGGATAAAAGGGGTACTGCCAATCTTTACATTGAAAATAACCACTCCCAGGATCATTGAGGTAAGAAAAACCTGGATTAATGCAAAAATACTCATCACCGGGCCTTTCCAGAGCTTATTGGTGTTTAGAATAACTACTCCCAACACTACATTCCAAAAGGTCCACAACAGAAAACTCCCTTCCTGACCTTCCCAAAAACAAGAGATCATGTAGTGAACAGGGAGTTGCAGGGAACTGTGACTCCAGGCGTAGTGGTATTCAAAGTAGTGATTATATACTATGTAGTAAAGGCAAAATATTACAGAGACCACTGACACCGCATGGATATAAAATGCTCCCTGCGCATAGGTCATCCACCCTTTTTTGTGCAAGTCATCAATTACTACAGATTTATAAAAAGAAAATACCGCCACCAGTGCCGACACAAAGGCGATAATTATAGATAGTTGACCTAATTTACCAATAAGTGAATGTACCATATGCCTTGAAACTGGCGGGAGGATTTACTATGAATTGATACTTATCTCCTGCTCCTGATATTTTGAAGGACACTTTAGCAAGATCTTGTCGGCAATAAAGAGTTCATCGTGATAAGCACCTACCACCACTACCTGTTCGGATCTAAGAAAGTCAATAGGCATAGGCTCTGTATAAATTACCTGCTGTTCAATTAGATCAGCATCCAACATTATAAATGAGAAAGAAAGCTTGTCCTCGGCAGTTTCAATACCTACTACAGTGCCGTCGGGGGATTTTTTAAGGGTACCAACCACGTGAATTTTACTTTCATTGCCCACTGAAGCCATATTCATGGCTTGATCAAAGGTCACATAGGAACTTGCATCGCCGGCTGTGCTCATTATAATACCAATGGCGATGGCGATTACTACAATTCCCAGAATATGTGATTTTTTCATTTTGAAACTTATCAGAGGATCAAAATTACTTAAAACTAGCCCAAGACGGATAACAATTGAAATAAACTTCTCTTACTCTTTAATCTCTTTTTCCAATTTATTGATACGCCGGTCTAAAGTGGCGGTGTAAATTATCATACCTAACAACACCGTACTCAATACCGCCACCACTACGTATATCTTACCATTGGATCTGAGTTGATCAGCCATTTCCACTTTGGTGTTTTCAGGTCCAGCGTAGCTTTCCTGAGCGCTGGCATGCATTGTAAAAAACAGAATAACGATTATGAACAATTTTCTCATGATATTATTGATCAGAATATTTTAGATGGTTTTGAATTAATTGGATACGAATTCCTAAAGTTGCCAGCCATACACCCAGAAGTGTCCAACCTATTACTGCCGGATAAAACACCGCCCTTAATCGATTATCTAAATCGATGTCACCAAATGCAGCATTTCCACCACTCCCCGGATGCAGGGAATCGGTCATGCCAGGTAATATATAAAGCAACGGAATCAGAGTCGCAAACGCCAACACATTGTAAACAGCACCTATTTGAGCACGTTGTTGGGGGTCTTTGAGGGATCCGCGTAAAAGAAGGTAAGCGAAGTAGATGAGCAGGGCGATGGCAGCGTTATTCTGCTTTGGATCTCCACTCCAGGGAGAACCCCAGGTAAACTTCGCCCAAATCATTCCAGTAATTACACCAAGTACCCCAAATAGGATCCCGGCCTTGGCAAATTCCGATGCATAACAATCGTAATGAGCTGATGGTTTTTTTAAATAAATTACAGAGTATATCGCCGAAATCAAGAGTAATATCATCATTCCCAACCACATGGGTACATGGAAAAAGGTGTTGCGAATAGATTCATTCAATATGTGTAATCGTGGCACTTCCATCAAAAGACCACCAATAACTGAATATAAGAGCAGTAAAACGCATAGTATTTTCCACCACAGTTTTTTCATACGATCCTGGCTAACTTCTCCATATATAGGGAAACAAAATAATAGACAGAGTGCAAACAATTGCATCAATTGAACAAATCACTGCTAATTCATTGTGACTGTCAGACCAGGCCAGCCCATCCATGGCGTTTTTTGAGATTTTAATACTCATGAGTAATACCGGTATCAGGATCGGTAAGGCCAACACCGCTAACAGTGTTTGATTATTTTGAGCCTTGGAAGCGATACTTGAAACCAGGGTCAAGGTTGTGGCCATACCAATAGATCCCAGCATGATATTTATGATAAAAAGCCAGGTGTTTTGTACAGGGTTACCCAGTACCACTCCATAAAAGACGAACCCAATTAACCCCAAACCGATCAACAGTGCACTGTAATAGATCATCTTCGCGGTAATAATACTTTGTCCACTGGCAATGGTATAATAATAAATAAATTGCCCTGGTGATTCCTGTAAGAAACTTTTGGCTACTGCACTAATTGCCGTAAACAGCATAATAATCCAAAATAAAGCATTCCAGGTAATGGGCTGTAGTTGGGTGGATTGAAGATTGAAGCTTAGGTAACAGATAAAAACCGTACAGGCTAAGTAGAGTAATATTCCATTAAGAGCATATTTCTGTCTTAACTCAATGGTTATTTCTTTCTTCAGGAGCTCCGAAACCTCACGCAACAACATTGGATAATTGGGTTTACCGTAAATGTAAGGTGCTACTGGCAATTATCCTTGATTTAATCATGGAAACGCCGGCTGAAAATAATAAGAAATCAAGAAACTATCTAGAACCCCAGGCACAAAAAGCTGCTATTCAGCAGACTAGGCTTATTATACACAAACGGTTCAGGGCCTGTTCCTGAAAGTACCTTTCCACCGGCTGCTTCAACTACGGCCTGTCCGGCAGCAGTATCCCACTCCATGGTTGGTCCATGTCTGTAATAAATATCCGCTTTGCCTTCGGCCACCATGCAAAACTTTAAGGAACTACCTCTTGAAATACTTTCGACCACCTGGTATTGGTCCAAAACTATTTCCTCTTCAGGGGACGGATGTGACTTGCTTCGTACAGCAATTCTGTTGGCGTCTTTATGATTAATCTTAATTTGGCGCGGTTCAGCTGTTCCTTCACTCATAAAGGCCCCAGATTCGCCGCTGCCATAGTAGGTTACATCAACGACAGGCACGTGAACCACTCCTAACACAGGAACACCGTTTTCTATTAGTGCAATATTGACAGTAAATTCACCGTTCCTTTTGATAAACTCCTTGGTGCCATCCAAGGGGTCCACCAACCAATAGATTTGATATTTTTTTCTTTTCTCATAGGGAATTTCGGCACCCTCTTCAGAAATGATTGGAATGTCAGGATACGTCTTGTCAAGTTGATCAACAATCACATCATGCGCTGCCCTATCGGCCAGGGTAAGCGGGGAGTTATCGCTTTTAAAATCTACTACTTGTGAAAATTCAGCATCATGATAAATATTTAGTATGGCTTTGCCTGCTAGTTTGGTAATTGATACTATTTTTGCCATTTGTATTTGGTGATTCATAAGTCAACTTTTGTTTTAATGTCCTCAAAGGTAGTAAATATTTGAAAAGTTTAAAATTATCAATTATTAATACTATTTTTGAAGCTTGATATTTTCTCAAAGTAATTTTTAGTAAGGTAGTGGAACATATTTATCCGATTTTTGATACCCTTCTTACAAGGGAGCAGAAGGAAAAGTTAAGCCAACAACGGGCACTGGTAATTTGGATGGTAGGACTTTCCGGTTCCGGAAAGAGCACCCTGGCGCGTTCCTTGGAAAATAACTTATTTGAAATGGGGCATCTTACCAAACTTCTGGATGGTGACAACCTTAGATCTGGCATAAACAGCAATCTTGGTTTTACTGATGAAGATCGAACCGAGAATATTCGGAGGGCGGCTGAGGTATCTAAACTGTTTGCCGATTGCGGTATAGTTACCATATGCTCTTTGATAAGTCCGACTGCCGCCATCCGTTCGATGGCCCGAGAGGTAATTGGTGAAGAACTGTTTTACGAGGTCTTCATAAATTGCCCCCTGGAAGTATGCGAACAACGGGACGTAAAAGGCTTGTATGCAAAAGCCCGGAAAGGTGAGATCAAGAAATTTACCGGGATTGATGCGCCCTTTGAAAATCCTATTAAACCATCATTGGAAATAAGAACCGACCTCCACAGCATTGAAGAATGTCAGGCCCAACTTTTAGACGAAATACTACCAAGGATCAAACCCCGATAGATTTTATTTTAACATGTATTCATACAATCTAACTCACTTAAAGCAACTGGAGTCGGAGGCCATCTTCATCATGCGTGAAATTGCCTCACAATTCGAGCGACCGGTTTTGTTATTTTCAGCTGGCAAAGACTCCATAGTTATGCTAAGGTTAGCACAGAAAGCATTTTGGCCGGCAAAGATCCCTTTTCCTTTGATGCACATCGATACCGGGCATAATTTCCCTGAAACCATAGCATTTAGGGATAAACTGATGCAGCAGACAGGAACGCGTTTAATAGTAAGAAGTGTACAGGATTCTATTAACCAAGGCAGAGTAGTAGAGGAAAGCGGAACAAATGCCAGCAGGAACAATCTGCAAACCATCACCCTCTTGGACGCCCTGGAAGAACATCAGTTCGATGCGGCTTTTGGCGGTGCCAGAAGAGATGAAGAAAAAGCCCGGGCCAAGGAACGTTTTCTTTCCCATAGAGATGAGTTTGGACAATGGGACCCAAAAAATCAAAGACCAGAACTGTGGAATATTCTCAATGGTAAGAAGCAGCCTGGTGAGCACTTCAGGGTATTTCCTATAAGCAACTGGACAGAAATGGATGTTTGGCAATATATATCATTGGAAAATCTGGAGATCCCCAGTATTTACTTTAGTCACCAGAGAGAAATACTGGATCGTAATGGAATATTATTGGCTAAATGTGATTTTATCAGTTTGCAGGACAATGAATCTTTCAATGAACGTACCGTAAGATTTCGAACTGTAGGTGACATGACCTGTACCGGGGCGGTAGAGTCCACAGCGAGTACCGTGGAAGCAATTATTCAGGAGGTAGCATCAGCTGTAGTGACCGAAAGAGGTGGCCGGGCGGATGATAAGCGATCAGAGGCTGCTATGGAGGATCGGAAGAAAGAAGGCTACTTTTAGAGCAATAGAGCAATAGAGCAATAAAGTAATAGAACAATAGAACAGCTGAACAATAGAACAGCTGAACAATAGAACAGTAGAACAGTAGAACAGTAGAACAGTAGAACAGTAAGAAAATGTCCGACAATAATATCAGTTCCGAAAAGTATCTCAACATGGACCTCATGAGGTTTACTACTGCCGGCAGTGTAGATGATGGGAAAAGTACTCTGATTGGGAGATTGTTATTTGACTCAAAGGCAATCTTCCAGGATCAGATGGAAGCGATTGAGAAGGTCAGTGAGCAAATGGGGGATGGTTATGTTAATCTTGCATTGCTTACCGACGGGTTGAGGGCCGAGCGTGAGCAGGGTATTACCATCGATGTGGCCTATCGTTATTTCGCTACTCCGAAAAGGAAATTTATCATTGCCGATACTCCGGGTCATATTCAGTATACCCGTAACATGGTTACCGGGGCTTCAACCGCTAACCTGGCTATTGTATTGGTAGATGCCCGACACGGGATAGTAGAACAGACCAACAGACATGCTTTCATCGCCTCATTATTGCAGATAAAACACCTGGTGCTTTGTGTTAACAAGATGGACCTGGTGGATTATGACCAAAATAGTTTTGATAGAATCGTAGAAGATTTCGAATCATTCAGTATCAAGTTGGATATACCAGACATACACTATATTCCGATTAGTGCACTTAAAGGTGACAATGTTGTTAACAAATCAGAAGAGATGCCTTGGTACGATGGTTCTACTTTGTTATACGTACTGGAAAATGTGCATATTGCCAGTGATCTTAACTATGTGGACTGTCGTTTTCCTGTGCAACGAGTGATCAGACCCCAGTCAGACGAATTTCATGATTTCAGGGGCTACGCTGGAAGAATCGAAGGAGGAGTGTTTAAACCTGGTGATGAAGTAATGGCGTTGCCGTCCGGATTTACCACCACTATTGAGTCAATTAGGACCATGGACGAGGAGTTGACAGAAGCTTTTTCTCCTATGTCGGTAGTAATGACCTTAAATGATGAAATTGATATCAGTCGGGGTGATATGATCGTTCGCACCAACAATCAACCGCATGTGGGGCAGGACATCGACTTGATGGTTTGCTGGTTAAATGAGAAACCATTGAATCCAGGTGGCAAGTATAGTATAAAGCACACCACTCAAGACCTGAGATGTATTGTAAAGCAAATCAGATATAAAGTGAATATTAATACCCTTCACCGTATAGAGGATGATTTGAAAATTGGGTTAAATGATATTGGAAGAATATCAATACGGACAACCCGGCCAATTTTCTATGATAACTATCGGCGCAACCGAACCACTGGAAGTATGATTCTGGTAGATGAATTTACCAACGAAACCGTTGCAGCAGGAATGATACTTACCTAAATTTGCAGGATGCTGGATCAAGTTAAGACTTTACATCAAGAGTTAGAAAAAGTCCAGGTATCTGATAAAGATGAGTTAGAAGCATTCCGTCTGAGATTTGTCAGCAGAAAAGGTATTATTGCCCAATTATTTCAGGGGCTGAAGGATGCTGCCCCTGAGGATCGTAAGGAGTTAGGGAAAATACTCAATGATCTAAAGAATCAGGCTCAAATAAAGTTCAAAGAGCTGATCCGTTCACTGAAGGAAGCAGCACCTCAAAGTCAGTCTCAGGTTGCTGACCTGACACTACCGCCGGGGGGAAGTAACTTAGGAAGTATTCATCCGCTGAGTGCAGTTTGGGAACGAGTGGTAGAAATATTTGGTCGTCTGGGATTTAATGTGTCTGATGGCCCTGAAATTGAAGACGATTGGCATAACTTTACCGCCCTGAATTTTCTCCCAAACCATCCTGCCAGGGAGATGCAGGATACTTTCTTCATCGAGAAGGATCCGGATATTGCTTTGCGAACCCATACATCCAACGTGCAGATCCGGGTGATGGAAAAACAGAAACCGCCCATACGGACTTTATCTCCAGGAAGAGTATTCAGAAATGAAGCTATATCTGCCAGGGCCCATTGTATTTTCCATCAATATGAGATACTATATGTGGACGAAAATGTTGGATTCAAGGACCTGAAGCAAACTTTGTTTCATTTTGCCAGAGAGATGTTTGGTAAGAAAGTAAAGATCAGATTTAGACCGTCATTTTTCCCATTTACCGAACCCAGCGCTGAAATGGATATTTCATGTCTGATTTGTAAAGGTAAAGGATGCAACATATGCAAGTACACCGGGTGGGTGGAAATTGGGGGCTCAGGCATGGTAGATCCTAATGTATTGGAGAACTGCGGCATCGATCCACAAAAATATACCGGTTACGCTGCCGGTCTTGGGATTGAGCGAACAGCCATGCTGAAGTTTCAGATCAATGACCTTCGTCTCTTCACGCAGAACGATATAAGATTTTTAAAACAATTTTCCTCGCTTGGATTCTAGGCTACCACCGAAGTTTTTAAAAGCATGACCATTGAAACAGTAGGCATTGTTGGTGCAGGCACTATGGGACAAGGCATTGCCCAGGCGGTAGCCATGGCAGGATACCGGGTTATATTATTTGATGTTGAGGAAGCGATACTAAAACACGCCCTGGGAAAAATTGATCAAAACCTGGACAAAGGCATTGAGAAAGGGAAACTGACCCTGGAGCAGAAGGAAATTGCCCTGTCAAATATCGTGACAAGAAATAAAATCCAGCATGTTACCGGAGATTTGGTTATCGAAGCAATAGTGGAAGACCTTCAGGTGAAAGTAGATCTTTTTGGCAGGCTGGAAGAAATAAACAGTACCCAAACCATTTTTGCCAGCAATACCAGTTCAATTCCCATTAGTAGGATAGGAGCGCAGTTAAAAAACCCTGGCCGCCTGGCAGGATTGCACTTCTTTAACCCTGCACACATCATGAAGCTGGTGGAGGTCATTAAAGCGAAAGACACTTATCCTGAAACCATTGAGATAATAACTGAGTTTACCAAAAGTATTGGTAAAGTTGCCGTAGCCGCTGCGGATACTCCTGGTTTTATCGTTAACAGGGTAGCCCGACAATATTACCTGGAGGGTTTGAAGATAATGGAGGACCGGGTAGCCAGCCATGAGACCATAGATGAGCTTTTGGAAAATTACGGCTTTAGAATGGGGCCATTTAAGCTGATGGACCTGATCGGGGTAGATACGAATTTTGCAGTTACCAGGTCTATATATGAATCGTTTGGCTACCAGTCCAAGTTCAAGCCCAATAAAATCCAACAGCGGTTGGTAGAAGAAGGCCATTACGGCAGAAAAACAGGGAAAGGGTTCTATGAATATAAATAAGGGAATCATCATACAAACTGTATTAATAGCTTTTCTCCTGATGTCATGTGAAACTACCGGGCCTGAGGACCAAATACCAGCAGCCATTGTAGATGAAACTATAAACGTGACCAATCAACAGTATCTTAGTTTACAGTTTGTTGGGGGGCATGTAGCTATTGCTGGAGGGGTAAGAGGAATTATCATATACCGTGCTTCACAAAAGGAATACCGTGCTTTTGAAAGGAATTGCTCTTTTGAGCCACTGAACGCCTGTGCCCGGGTTGAGGTAGACGGAAGTGGTTTGTTCTTAATAGATACCTGTTGTGCCAGCACTTTTAGTTTCGAAGGCTTTCCCACCGGCGGGCCGGCAACCCTGCCTTTGCGGCTTTACAATACCATACTTCAAGGTGATTTATTGAGAATTATTAATTGATGTACTAGGTCCCCCGCAGCCTGCCGCTAAAGCAACTGATCAATAATATGATCTACAGTTACTTCTTCTGCTTCCGCTTTAAAGTTTCTGACGATACGGTGACGAAGGATCGGCTTTGCGGTTGCTTGTACATCTTCGATGTCAGGGGAGTATTTTTCATTTAATAAGGCATTGCACTTGGCTGCCAGCACCAGATATTGAGAGGCTCTGGGTCCGGCACCCCATTCCAGGTAGTTATTCGATACATCTGCCGCTTTTTCAGTCTGGGGTCGACTTCGTTGGGCCAGGTCTACCGCATATTCTACCACATTATCTGCTACCGGCACTTTCCGTACTAAGGCCTGGTAGAATTTTATTTCTTCACCGGTTAAGATTTGTTGGGTTTCCAGTATTTCATTTCCGGTGGTGCTTTTTACAATTTCTACTTCCGATTGATAGGTAGGATATTCCAGCAGTATGTTAAACATGAACCGGTCCAGCTGTGCTTCAGGAAGTGGGTAAGTGCCTTCCTGCTCGATAGGGTTTTGAGTTGCCAGCACAAAAAACGGTTTTTCAAGCTCGTAGTCATGCCCGGCAATGGTTACCTTATATTCCTGCATGGACTCCAGCAATGCTGCCTGGGTTTTGGGCGGGGTGCGGTTTATCTCATCTGCTAGTACTATATTCGCAAATATGGGGCCTTTAATAAACTGGAAATTCCGATCTTTGTCCAGAGTTTCTGACCCCAGTATGTCGGAAGGCATCAGGTCAGGTGTAAACTGGATCCTGTTGAATTTCAGGTTTAAGGCCGAAGCAACAGTATGGATCAGCAATGTTTTTGCCAATCCAGGCACTCCTACCAACAAACTATGACCCTGGCAAAATATGGAAGTCAGTACTAGCTTAACCACGTCATCCTGTCCGATTATCACCTTCGATATTTCTGTTTTAAGCTTGGTATAAGCTTCAAACAAGCCGTTGGCTGCATCTACTTCCGTTTTATAAGGTTCCATATTTTGCATTTAAATAATTACTGAAGGATCTGACAATGGCTGAAGTCATCATCGATTTTAATAAAGACATCATCGCGCGCTTCAGCAAACCAGGAGTTGAGTATCTTATTCTTTTTCTCTGCTAATGTAGCCTTCGATATTTTCTGGTAGTCGTCCAAAATATTTGCTTGATGCGGCTTTATTCGGTCTTTATAATAGATAATCCTCATCGCTTTTTTACCCTCCTGTGTTTGGTAGTCCAGAGGGTGTGAAATAGTGCCAATTTTCATGGTATCCAAAGTGAGAAATGTTTCAAAGTCCAGCTGGTCAGTGGCAACGTAAGCAGAACCAGTTTCTCCCATCATAAATCCCCCATTACTGGCAGTTTGTTGCTCATCTGAATATTCTTTGGCCATCTTCTCAAACGACATACTATCTTCAACTATCAAAGTTCTTAAACTGTCTAAATACTGGGTGGCATTCGCCATGTCCTGCGTGGAAGGTTCAAGTTGTAGTAATATATGCCGACTATCATACTCATTACCCCTTCTGCTAATCAATTGGATCAGGTGAAAACCAAATTCAGATTCTACGGCCCCGGAGATCTCACCGGGTTCTAACTGAAGCGCAGCAGCCTCATATGGAGGCACCAGATTCCCTCTTAGTTGATATCCCAAATTTCCTCCTTTTGGAGCAGAAGGGCCGTTGGAATATTGGCGGGCCAAAGCTTCAAAAGATTCTCCAGCTTCAATTCTTTTCTTATACCCTAAAAGTTTTTCCCGGGCCTTGCTTTTCTGCTCTTTTCCTATGTCAGGAACCTTCACAATTTGTCCTATTGATACCTCAGCTGAAAAGTATGGGAGGCTATCCTTTGGGATCCTGTTAAAGAATGCCTGTACCTCAGCAGGACTTACGCTTAGGTCGGATGTGATGGTACTTTGCATTCGCTGAACAATCAACTGCTCTTTTACACTTTCTCGAATTTCATTACGAATCTCCACCAGGCTCTTTCCATAGTAACTCTCCAATGCTTCTTCGTTGCCACCTACCTGAGAGATAATCATCTGCATTCGTTGGTCCAAATTTTGATCAACTTCGGCATCCATTACCAGCACTGAATCGATCTCCGCTTTAGCAACCAGCAATTTATTTACTACCAGGCTCTCAAAAACTCCACATTTAGAACTACCCTGTTCAAGTTGGCCACTTGACAAAAATTGCAGGTATGCCTCCTCTAATTCGGATTTCAATATTATCTTATCATCGATTTTGGCAATGATTTTATCAACAATTACCCCTTTATCCTGGGCCTGTATCTGAACCAGCACAAACCCTAGTAGTAGAAATACTGGCGATCTAATTAACTTGGTAAATTTCAAAATCTTTGTTTATTTGTGCTTCCGAATAAATATCGCTTTCAAGTTGGTTGGCAAGTTCAATTTTCCTCTTGTTAACAATTATTTCTTTGATATCGTCCCGTACAAACTCTAACGGTGAAATTTGATCCGCTATTTTATACTCTTTGATATAAAGAAAGTATTCAAATTTTTGATCACTTGTTTCTACATATTTATTAGCCTTAAGATACTGTTCCTGATTTGGAATGCTGGCAAGTGGAGTACTTTGGATCAACTCGTTGAAATTCCACCAAACTGTATCTTCCAAGGTATAGTAAGTGGCAAACTGAAAACAATAGGATGCCAGCTCCTCACTGTCCGTGGGCTTTTTCGAGCGGATCAATTTACCAACCTTCTTGATTTTTGGAGCTTCTTTTGGCAGTTTGATAAAAATCCCCCTGATGATATTTTGTTTGAGTTCAAAATTATCCTGATTGGAATTGTAATAAGATTGGATCTCCTCTTCGGTCACCTGAGTTTGCAATTTCTCGTTAATATAGTATTGTTTAAACTCATGAACCATCAGGGCATATCTATAATCAAGAATTTTTCTAGACAATTCGGCTTCATCAAAATCAATCCTGTCAGCAGCCTTGTCTATTAAAAGTTGCTTTTTGATCCAGCTTCTGATATATCGCTCAGCAATATCAGTACTATCTGAGCTATTGATGGCTTCCGAGGTCAGTCCTTCCAGATCTTCAGGATACAAGTATTTATTATAGACTCTTGCTACCGGAACAATTTCAGATATGGATTCTGAGCCCTCTTCTTTAATTTTGAGCAGGTCACAAGAAACCAAAACCATACACCAAGCGATGGCGGTCAGACTAATTATTAATTTGATCATATACTGTATCTACTTGGTTTTCATGTATTTCAACCTGGTATTTATTTCTCAACTCGGCCACCCAATCGCTTTCTAACCTGGTTTGATAATCCGAAATCACCTGACCTTTTATTTCTTCCAGATTCTGATCTCCACCAGGAAGAATTTCCTCTATTACCACCAGAACCAGCCTGTTATCTATTTCAAGGGTGCTATTTCCCTTTTTCCACTCAACCTGGTCTACCAATGGGTTATCACTCAGTTGATAACGTCCGTCTTCTACCTGAATGGTTAGCGGATTTTTTTTATTCATATATTCCGTTAGGTCCTTAATAGAATTACTGGCCACCAACAACAAGAATTCCTGTGCCCCTTTATCTAAAGGTGTAATCATAATCCTTTCCACACTAATATTGAATCGGCCCAGATGTTCCAAAATATCATTATAAATTTGCTGATTATTTTTATCACCACTGTAGTATTTTAGCGCCAAGTAACGGTCCTCTCCCTGTAATAACAATTGCGAAACATTATCAAGGATATTAACCTGGGCTTTATTGAAAGAGCCAGAAGCCCCATAAAAGTCAAATTTGCCGTAATCAAAGAAACCTTGCTCCAGAAATTGTCCTATCTCATCCAATGCGTCCTGATCTGCCACATTGAAAATGGTTGCCACAGCTCGCGATTCCCATTGATAATGGTCTTGATTCTCTTCAAAATATTGCCTCAACCCGGCAGTATCCTTGACCGCCTGATTCCAAACCTTGGTTTCCATCAGTTGAAAAAGTAATATTCCATCCCGGTATTCCTTCAACAACATTTTGTAGTCGTAATATTTATCAGCTAAATGATCATCTTCATAGTCTATCAGGCATTCTTTTGAAAAATTCATGTATGCTTTTCTCATCATTTCAATTGGCCCGGAGTCATTTTTAAACGGCTGATTTTGTTGGACATACTGGTAAAAATCATCAACTTTATAATCTGTTTTATCAATGGTAAATAAAACCTTTTGCTGATTTCCCCACTGTTCATAGGGTTGCCAGCTGCCGTTGCTCAGTGAATCATTGGCATAGTTGAGCACTTCATTGATCACATCCTGGTTTTCTCTGAAGTTGTTTTCTTCTTTTAGTTGTTTTACCAGTTCTTGTTGGTTTTGATATGCTCTGGAATTTGCTGAGAGATTGGAGAGAATCTTTGTTTCGAGTTTATCAAAGGATTCCAGTGTCTGTCTGCCATCTAGTCTGATTATGTGCCATCCATAAGAGGTCTTTACGGGCTCACTGATGTCTCCAATTTTCTCAAGTTCGAAAGCTACTTTCTCAAAAGATGGGATATTACTTATATCTCCGGTTTTGAAAAATGGCAGAGTACCTCCCTTGGTTTTCGTGCCAACGTCTTCTGAAAACTGGCGGCACAAAAGGTCCCAATCTTCCTTATTTCTGGCCCGTTGGTATATTTCCCAGGCCCGTTTGGCAGATAACGTTGAATCCGAGGTTGAATGAGATTCGAGTGCTCTAACAAGAATATGGGAAACCTGGATTCTACCTTGTGAAGGTCTTCTATCATGAACCTTGATCAAATGATAACCGAAACTAGTCCTAACTGGTTGAGAAATACTATCAATGGATAAGCCGTATGCAGCTTCCTCAAATGGATAGACCATTTGCATTGCGGTAAAATACCCAAGATTCCCTTTGTTTTCCATTGCCGAAGGGTCTTCAGAATATTCCATGGCCATTTGACCAAAATCTTGTCCTGACAAAATTTCTTTACGCAGGTCTGCGATCTTTTCAAAAACAGCCAGAGTATCAGATGGAGGAGCCTTTAAGGATGCTCGTATCAAAATATGAGACGCATTAATTTCTTCATGCAGACGACTATAGGTAACCCTGGCCAATGAATCCAAAAGTCGTGTTTCAGTAAGGTAAGGGTTGGCAAGTTGTTTTCTGTAGCCTTCTAATTCTTCAATGAACGCCGAATCTTTGTCCAGGCCCAGAGTTTTTGCCTCCCTGACTTTCAATTTAAAATTGATGAACAGATCGAGGTAATCTATGATCTCCTTTCGTGATACAGAGCTGTCATTTAGGTTATTCTTGTTATAGATATATAGGAATTCATCAGTAGATACTGGCATTTCATCAATAGTAACAATTGTTTTCGACCTACTTCCTTTTAGTAGAGTACAGGAAGTAGTCCATACACTAATGGTGCAAAAGAGGGAAAATATCAGAATATCACGGGATCTCACTGAGCCGGAAAAAAATTTGTTGCAATTTTAACCAATTTTTCAGAGACCTGATGCTTTGTGTGTGCTAAAAAATGTTAAAGGGAGTTAGTTTCAGGCTATCTTCATTTTTTTAACCATACGGTACACGTTTCGATTAGCCTTTTGGATGAATTCCATGTGATCCATGATGCGCTTAACCAGTATCAGGCCCACACCGCCCTTTTTCTTTTCCTTAATAATATCGTCTATAGAAGGTTCCTTATAACGGCAGAAATTAAATCCCACTCCGTAATCTGTTATCTCAAAAACAACCTCTTGCCCCTTCAGTATATTTATTTTAATACCAATAGATTTATTTGGATTGCAGTTGTGTGAATGAATCATAAGATTTGCACATACCTCATCAACCGCCAGCACCATTTCTCCCGCTTCTATTTCAGGAATACCGTGCTTTTGAAGCAGGTTTCCAACGAAAACCCGCACTTCTTTCAGCTTTTCCTTCCGGCAGGGTACTTTTAATTTATTATTCATGGAACTGTCGGCTTGCCTGATCTTTGGTATCCTTAATATTCAACAGTTGATCCAAGCCCAATACCACAAATACATTTTTTACCTTATCGCTTAAACCAAACAAAACCATCCGTATGTTTTTTGCCTTTAATTCCTCAATATATGACATAAATACTCCTAGCCCCGCAGAGGAAATATAGTTCAGATTTATACAATCAATTAATATATGTTGTTGACCTTCTTCGACTGCCTTAGATAAGGCTTCGTCCAACCGAATGGACGAACTAGCATCTACATCACCATCAATTGCAATGATATAATTTCCTTCCTCTAAAACACTTGAAATTTGCATATATAGTTAATAACGGTTTAAGATGTTTAAAGTTTTTACTTGAATTTCAGGATCATAATTGTAAAATCATCCTCGACTTCCTCGATTTGAGTGAAGTCGTTTAAACTGGAAATAAGTGCTTCCTGGATCTCATCAATCGATTTCTTTAGGTTGTTTTGAACCACTTGTTTTAAACGATCGTAGCCGAAGTCTTCATTTTCCGAGTTTTTTGCCTCAATTATACCATCGGTATACATCACCAGAAGATCACCGGTAGCATAAGTTAGTTCATTGACCTCAATATACTTGCAATATTCCTGGTTGCGAATAATCCCTAAACCCAGACCCTTGCTTTTCAAAAAGTCAATCTTATTTTCTGATTCATTATAGTAAATCGACGGACAGTGACCGGCCCGACTAATTTTAATAGTACGGTCGTTGGTATCAAGGATGAAGTAGGAGAGCGTTATGAACGAGGTTCGCTCCAAACACCTGCCAAGAGCAGCGTTAGCTTTGGCCAGGAATTCCTGTGGGTTCATGTCCATTTGTGCCAGGCTATGAAACACACCCTTCATTTGGGACATATTAAATGCAGCTGATGTTCCTTTTCCTGAAACATCGCCTATAATAAAGGCAAACTTATCCTGTGATATTCGGAGGGTATCATAATAGTCTCCCCCTACTTCATCTGCAGGTCTGGAATAAGCAGTTATTTCAAAATGATCGTTCGACTCAAGGGTGGATGGCAATAAACTCTCATGTACCCTCTTGGCAATATTAAGTTGCTCACGATACCTTTCATTTTCAATAGCAGATTGGACCAATTGAAAATTTTCTATAGAAACCGCAGCTTGGTTTCCAAAAGTATTGACAATATTGACCGCATCTTTGTTAAATCCGTCTGAAACCTCCTTAAGCAATACAATTGTGCCTATTTGCTCATTTTGTACTTCCAAAGGGTATACAAGTACTGACTTAAAGTCAGCATTCTTGATGTTTTCTACCGTAGTGTTGCTAGCTCTATTGACCATTTTACTGGTCAAACCTGGGAGTTTAGCTTTTTTATGTTTTTGGCTGTTTAAAGTTTGCTTGAACTGAGGGATCTTTTTCTTTTCAAAATTCTTTACTATCAGTACTGGATTTTCAGTCTCATGATTCAGTTCAAACCATGCGGCATCTGCAAAAGTGGCACTCATGGTACTCTCAAGTAGTAAATCATAGATTTCTTCCTGATTTTGTCCGGTTTGACTGGATTGACTTAATCGTTGGAAGTTGACAACCTCTGCTAACTTCTGTTCGAATACTGAGGTTGTAGGCAGATTGAACAGTGTCACTAGCAGTGACGCGATTGCATACAGGATAATAAAAGAAAAAACAGCCAATACAGAAACATGACTGGTTAGATCGGATATTAATAGTTCATTTCCCAGGTGGTTAAAAAGATAAGTAAGAAAATATCCTAAATACAATATGATCAATAATATCAACAGGATACTTTTCCACTTTTGCTTAAAATTCAAAAACGCCACCCACTTGAGATTTGGGGTTACTACCAGGCCCATGATCACCAGGAAGGCAAAAATTAATGAAAATGGAAGATCAAATCGTTCATGAGGAAAGAAGTAAAGCAGAAGACTACCCAGAAGAGTGTATTCGAATATCCGCCAGGTGTTTAGTAATGACTTAGTTTTTTGATACAGGATCAATTTTTTCCAAACCCAAAAGGTCGAAATTATAAAAGCTAGCATTAATCCTATATTGATGTGATATAAGAAACTGAGCAATAGCCAATGTTCCACTAACTTGGAACCCGAAAAAAAAGAAAGAAAAAACTGAAGGAAAACAGAAATAATAGTGGCGATCAAACCGGTAACGAATACGCGCCAAAGCAGATCGACAAAGTTAAGGTTGTCAGTGTCAGCTAAGCGGCGCTGGTAGTGGAAGTACAATGCAATGATATACCCACTGAGAAACAGGGCAGAGAGGAACTTTGGAAGACCTGTATCTACGTTATTTTTAAGTTCGAAGTAAATTACCGGGTCCACAACAGTCAAGCCTAACCAACATAAAATGGCGGCAACGGTGGTAAATTTGAGGATTCCGGTGCTGGTCAACATAATGCACAACTCACAGCGTTAATCAGTGCCAATCTACAAAATAAATTGATATGAATTCGCGCTAAGCACTAAGCGCCTGGCGCCTGGCCTGGGGTATTTATCTGCTGTAATTCGGTGCCTCTCGGGTAATCTGTATATTGTGTGGGTGACTTTCTTTGGCACCGGCATTGGTAATTTTTACAAACCGGGCTTGATGTAATTGCTCAATGTCCGCTGCTCCACAATAACCCATTCCGGCGCGCAGACCTCCTGCCACCTGGAAAAGTACTTCTGACACTTTTCCCTTGTACGGAACTCTCCCAACAATTCCTTCAGGGACCAGCTTATGGACATCATCTTCCGCATCCTGAAAATAACGGTCCTTAGAGCCGTCCTCCATAGCTTCAATCGACCCCATTCCACGATACGATTTGAATTTCCTTCCCTCGTATATAATAACTTCACCTGGTGCTTCTTCAGTCCCGGCCAACATCGAACCTATCATTACACTACTGGCTCCGGCAGCCAGGGCTTTTACAGCGTCCCCGGAAAATCTAATACCGCCATCGGCAATGACAGGTACCTGGTAAGACTTAACCGCCTCACTGGCCTCAAATACCGCTGACAATTGAGGAACGCCAACGCCGGCAATCACACGGGTGGTGCAGATACTTCCAGGGCCAACGCCAACTTTAATGGCGTCGGCTCCCGCATCTGCCAGTGCTTTGGCAGCTTCGCCGGTGGCGATGTTACCAACTATCACATCTAAATCCGGGTACTCTTTTTTGACGAATTTCAAGGCGTCAATTACTCCCTTGGAATGCCCGTGTGCGGTGTCTATAGCAATTATGTCTACATCAGCATCAATCAGCATCTCCATTCGCTCCTGCAGGTCCTTGGTAACACCAACTGCTGCCCCCACTCTCAGGCGCCCGTATTCATCTTTACAGGCAAATGGCCGGTCGCTGTTCTTTAGTATATCCTTATAGGTAATGAGCCCTCGAAGTTTTCCTTCACTATCGACAATCGGAAGTTTTTCAATCTTGTGCTCCATTAATATTTCCTCCGCTTCTTCCAAAGTGATACCCTCCCCCGCGGTAATCAGTCGTTCGTGGGTCATAATATCCACCACTGGAATGGAAAGGTCTTTTTGAAAACGCAGATCACGGTTAGTAATAATGCCAGCCAGTTTTCCGGAACTTTCCACTACAGGAATTCCTCCAATTTTGAACTCCCGCATGATCTGAACGGCGTCTCCTAAAGTGGATTTTCCATTTAGTGTGATGGGATCAAGTATCATACCGCTCTGGGACCGTTTAACCTTTCTAACTTGTGCAGTTTGTGCCTCTTTGCTCATATTCTTGTGGATGATACCCAGTCCACCGTCCAGGGCCATCGATATTGCCAGTTCGAACTCTGTAACAGTATCCATGGCCGCGGATACAAAGGGAATATTCAGCAATATATTTTTAGAAAGGCGACTACTTATAATGGCATCTTTAGGTAAGACTTCCGAATAGCCGGGCATAAGCAAGACGTCATCGAAAGTAAATGCTTCAAAAAGAAATCTGGAAGAGTTGAGGGGCATGGCAAATAATTTTATTTGGTATTATTTGCCGGACAAAGCTACACAGATTGATGCACTTAAAAAAGAAAGTGAATGTATTTTGCAATCTGTCCGGGGTAGGGTTTCAATGGAGGAAGACCTATCTTTGGCTCATATGGATGTATGGGATTTCATACATGAAGCGGTCAATTATGCAACAGAAATAAAACTAATGGAATTTGTTGGGATGGTCTTCGGACTATTGTGTGTCTGGTTCCTGATCAAACAGAATATCATGACCTGGCCCACGGGCATTATTTACGTACTTATTTCATTGGTAATCTTCATCAAAGCAAAGTTGTATGCAGACTTCATACTACATATTTTCTTTCTGGTTCTGAATGTTTATGGGTGGTACTATTGGGTGACCCCTGCGAATCGATCGGAGGCCCAGCTTCAGGTAACTTCAACCAAAGGCTTGCAAATGGCCGGCCTGCTAATTTTGTCGGCGGTTGGGGTGATTGTATCCGCTAAGCTATTGGTAAAATTTACCGATGCCTCCTTGCCCTATTGGGACAGCGCTACTTCGATCTTAAGTATCAGCGCCATGTGGTTGACCGCAAAAAAGAAGATTGAAAACTGGATTATATGGCTGGGGGTTGATGTGCTGGCAACTGGCATATATTATTATAAAGGTTTATACTTCTATTGCATTTTATATCTAATCTACACAGGCATGGCCATTGCCGGTTACCTTTCCTGGCGCCGTTCAATGAATCTGTCACTGTCTACGGCGTGAAAAAGATTGTAATTATCGGCCCTGAATCCACCGGCAAAACCACCCTGGCCCAACAACTGGCAACACATTTTCAAAGTCCAATGGTAGAAGAATATGCACGTGCTTATATTGACCGTCTGGACCGTCCATACCATCAGCAGGATTTGTTGGAAATCGCCCGCGGTCAACTAAAAAATGAAGATTTCTTCAGGAATTCCAAAGCACCCTTGCTTTTTTGCGACACAGATCTTCTGGTCATAAAAATTTGGAGCAACTATAAGTTTGGAAGGGTCCATCCGTGGATTCAGGAACAGATTAAACTAAGGACCTATCAGGCCTATCTGTTGATGAACATTGATCTGCCCTGGGAACCAGACCCGCAGCGGGAGCACCCGGAAAAGCGCCATGAGATCTTTAACCTGTACCGGGCAGAAATAGAATCTTCGGGAGTGCACTTTACCATCATATCAGGGGAAAAAAAAGAAAGACAAAAAAGCGCCATAGAATTTATTGGACGTTTGGCCTATAATTAATATCTATTACCTTTGTCGCAGGGGGGTGCCTATTTCAGGCTGAGAATATACCCAGTTACGCCATTGGCGCGATACACCTGATCCGGATAATGCCGGCGTAGGGAAACGGGAAACACAAGTGCAGAGACTGCCCCTAGTTTCTGTTTTGTTTCACCAATAAGTAAAATAACATGAGATTAATTGTTACTGTAGCGGTTTTAGCTATGGTGATTTCACTGAATGGTTGGGCACAAACTACTATTCATGGAGAGGCTAGGGACAATGAAACTCAAAAACCGCTCTCCGGTGCCCATGTTGTAGTGAGAGGTGCCAACCAAAGAGCCGTAACTAATGATCAGGGAGTATTCTCCTTGGAGGTAAATAATACGGATAATTTAACCTTAGAGATTTCATTTGTAGGCTATGAAACTCAAGTATTGAAATTAAACACTCCTGGAAATGACCCCATACAAATAGCAATGACCCCTAGGGTAGTGTTAGAAGAAGTGGTGGTCAAGGCGGTCAGGGTGGATATGGACAAACCCATCACCCAGTCAACTGTAAACCGAAAGGATATGATAAAGGAGTATTGGGGTCAGGACGCGGTTTTGAACCTGGAGCGGATAGTGCCCTCTATCCTTGCGCACTCTGAAGCCGGGTCAAATTTTGCCAACTACTCACTGATGCGGTTGAGGGGGATCGACCAGACCCGGATCAATATCACTCTTAACGGAGTGCCTCTTAACGATATGGTGGATCAAGGGGTTTTCTTTTCAAATTTCCCTGATTTTACTAATAGCATCGAATCGGTGCAAGTCCAGAGAGGGGTAGGGGCCAGTACCAATGGTACCGCTTCCTATGCAGGATCCATCAACTATGAATCGACCCGGCTGAACAGACCAGACCCTGGAGGTAGTTTTCAGCTTACCGCAGGATCTTTTGGTTCCTTCCGCGCCAGCGCTGCAATTTCCAGTGGCTTGATACAAGACCGGTGGGCTTTTAGTACCCGTTTCACAAAATCATATTCGGATGGGTATAAATTTCATTCAGGCAGCAATGGGCAGTCACTGTTCTTCTCTGCAGGTTATTTTGGCAAGAGGGATCTGTTAAAGATTAACCTACTTAAGGGACGCAATCGTAACCAACTGGCCTATCTCCCTATTTTTATCGATGATATTCTGGATGAACCGCGGACTAATTATTTGGATCCGGGAGATGAGGACGATTTTCAACAAAGTGTATTACAGGTACAGCATACGCACTGGTTCAAGTCACAATGGAGTCTAAGCTCCTCATTATACTATGGCAGTGCCGGCGGGGATTTCCCCTATGGATTTGACGATGGCACAGGAAATATTGTTCAACTAAACTTCCCACTGTACAATGATCATTATGGATTAATGACCTCTGTGAGCGGGGAAACAGCTTCTGGTTGGCAGTTGGATGCAGGATTGCACGGATATATTTTCAAGCGGAAAAATGAGGAAGGGTTCCTTCCGGACAAAGACAACCCTTATTACAGCGATCGTACCCTCAAGGACGAAGTAAGTCTTTTTGGTAAAGCCAGTAAAAGCTGGGATCCCTGGAGTATATATTTGGACCTTCAAGTGAGAAGGGTAGCAATGGAATTGGTGCCAGACTTGATCTATTTGGATGGTCAGGGAGTGTCTACTGATGGCCTGGTGATTCCGGTTCGTAACTGGACTTTTATTAACCCCAAAATTGGGTTTCGTTATCAGTCAAGTGCTACTACAAGTTTCTTTTTGTCAGTGGGGCACAGCGGACGAGAGCCCACCAGGGCAGACATACTGGGATCGACAGTGATCAGTACTTACAACCTCGATGTGGTAATGGACGTCGATGCCGTAAAAGCGGAGTATGTGACAGACCTGGAACTGGGAGTCGATTTTGTCGTTGGTAAATTCCAGGCGCTGGCCAACTTATTTTATATGGATTTTAAAGATGAGATTGCCCCAACCGGTGAGTTTATCACCGAAGGTTTCGTGCAATTGAGACAGAATATCCCCGATAGCTATCGTACCGGAGTTGAAGTGGACTGGAGTTGGACGCCGGTAAATAAACTAAAATTTCAAGGGCAAACTACCTTTATGAAAAGTAAGGTAAAGACATTTACTCCAGGTGGCTCTTCCGAAATATTTGAAGATGTTGAGCACATATTGACTCCAGAGTGGCTTATTAATGCACGTGGGGACTATCAACTGGGCAAGTACCTCACGGTAGGGCTGTCAGGCCGCCATGTGAGTGAATCATTCCTGGAACTGACCAACCAGCGAGACCTGACCATGCCGGGCTTCTTTGTGGCCAATGCACATGTCACGGTAAATTGGAAATCCCATCAACTGGACCTAAGGCTCAATAACTTGTTTGATGAGTTGTATTTTACTAATGGGGCCCCGGTCGATGTGGACTACGATGGACTGACCGATGGACCAGGTTACCTGGTACAGGCACCGCGGCACTTTTTTGCAACTTTACGGCTCAATTTCTAGCGGCGTTACTTGAGGATGGCTTTGACTATGCGGTCTTTTCCCTGGAGGTCTTTTTTATTTAGTGCCTGAGACCATTGAGGGCCCTGGAAAAGAGACTTCACTGCCGGGCCGGCAAGATGATAAATTTCAAGGAACACCTGTCCGCCCGGCACCAGATAATCAGAAGCCAGGTTTGCTATTCTCTGGTAAAAGATCTAATTAAATAGAGTTTCTATATATTGCAACTTTATGTACCTTTGTGGAGTTAATTATATGAGTTATTAGTGAGGAAAAAGTTTGATGTACGTTTATTGAGTGAAGCATTTGACTTTATTAAAAATCAAGACGAAAAGATACAGGATAAAATATTTTATAACATTAGGAAAGCCCAAGTCATAAATGACCCAAAGCTATTTAAAAAACTGAATTCTGAGATTTGGGAGTTTAGGACTACATATGCTGGATTACAATATCGTATTCTATCATTTTGGGATAAAGAGGACAATTCCATGACACTGGTTTGCAGTACTCACGGATTTGTAAAAAAAACTGATAAAGTTAGTCGGCAAGAAATTGATAAAGCGGAAAATATCAGAGTGAAATATTTTGATACTAAAAAGAATAGAAAATGAAAACACATAGTTTAGATGAAGCTCAGGACAAACTAATTGGCAAAATCGGAACCCCAAGACGCGATCAATTTGAATTCGAATTGAAACTTGATTTGATAGGTGATATGATCAAGACTGCTCGCAAGGAACGTAACCTTACTCAGGAACAACTTGGCAAAATTATTGGGGTTAAGAAATCTCAAATCTCAAAGCTCGAGAATAATGCTAAAAACGTAACGATTGAAACCATTATGAAGGTATTTGAAGCTTTGAAGGCCAAGGTTAACTTCAAAGTAGAACTAATGAAAAATAAAGTGAGTATTGCCTAAAAAGTGGGTAACATTCGCTAAAAATCCATAGGCCAATGACCCTCTCTCTAGTCTCATTTTGATGCGATGGTCACAACAAGCTCAGGATTCCACAATTTTTGAATTAATACCTAATGGCCAATTTGTGTATTCATCTGAAGCAGCTTTAAAATGGATGGATCTTTTTGAAAGATCGAAATCTTCTCAATAGTTTGGCAGCTTGCAATGATGGTTTTAATCTGTTAACAACGTGTATAACATGTGAAAGAAGGGGATTCCATTGGTTTCTAAGAAGCCACGGAGTGCAATACAGGCATAACCCTGTATATTGTGCACTTCATGCAGATAATAACCCTGTATTTTAAGCACTTCATGCATACAATTGCATTGTATTTTAATCATTATCTCTATTTTTATCATATATTTATGAATAATCCGAAATAGAAATGTCCTGATTATAGAAGTGTTATGACACGAGATATTGACGATGCTCTCAGAGCCTGGAAAAAGGAAGCACACAGGTATCCTCTTCTGGTAGGTGGTGCCAGACAGGTTGGGAAATCATATTCCATTAAACAGTTCGGGGAAAATGAATTTGACAATGTAGTGGAAGTGAATTTTGAACAGAAGCCTCAATATAAATCTTGTTTCGATACCCTGGAACCAAAAAACATAATAGAAACCCTCTCGGTCCTTTCTAAATCAGATATAATCCCTGGAAAAACATTGCTGTTTTTAGATGAAATACAAGAATGTCCGGAAGCCATTACCGCCTTGAGATATTTTTATGAGCAGATGCCCGGGCTGCATGTGATTGGCGCTGGCTCATTATTGGAATTTGTAATGTCTCAAGAAGATTTCAGGATGCCTGTAGGCAGGGTTCAATACCTTTATATGAAGCCCCTCTCCTTTTTAGAATTTCTTGATACTGTTGGAGAAACCCGAACCAGAAAAGTCATTGAAACCTCTTCCTGGGATAAATTGCCTGCTCCTGCTATCCACCAACACCTGCTTTCTCTTATAAAAAAATACGCTGTTATTGGCGGAATGCCTGCAGTTGTTTCAGAATATACCTCTTCGTCCAATCTAGATAGATGTTTTCAAATCCAAACGATCATAATTCAAACTTACCGTGACGATTTCGGGAAATACGCGAGTAAAGTGAAACATAAATATCTTGAAAAGATCTTCTTTGCTGTCCCTAAAATGATTGGAAGAAAATTCAAATATTCTCACGTAGATCACAACATGCAATCTCGTGATTTAAAAGAAGCATTAGAACTCCTGGAAAAAGCAGGAGTGGTTTATCGGATAAAGCAGACCAGCGGGGAAGGTTTGCCTCTCGAAGCCAATGCCAAAGAGAAACATTTTAAAACAATTTTTCTGGATATAGGTTTAATGCAAAATATTTGTGGTTTAAGTAGTGAACTACTTTTATCTCCAGATGAAAAATTTATTAAAGTAAATGAAGGTGCTATTGCCGAACAGTTTACAGCCCAGGAGTTATTGGCATATCGTGATTATTACCAGGTCCCTTCATTATATTACTGGGCCAGGGAAGCGAGAAGCAGTAATGCGGAAATCGACTACCTCATTCCTTGTGGTTCATCTGCCTTACCAATTGAAGTGAAAGCAGGGAAAACTGGTACGCTACGAAGCATGCACATCTTTCTTGAAAAATACGGTCTGTCTGCCGGAGTTAGAATATCACAGCTCTATTTTAATAATACTTTACCTATTATTTCTTTACCATTCTATGCAATAAAAAAAATAGCACACCTCAGATTATCAGCAGATTAGTAATGAAGATGAAATGGTTTAAAAAATACCTACTACCCGGACTGATATTCCAGTCAGTAATAATCGGTGGAGGATATGGGACTGGTAGAGAGTTGGTTGAGTTTTTTCTTACACAAGGTCCAAAAAACGGGTATTTTGGTATGATTACCACCATGTTGGTCTGGAGTCTGGTAATGGCCGTTTCTTTTGAACTAGCGAGAATAGGGAAAAACTACAATTACAGAACATTCCTAAGTAGTCTTTTAGGTAAGGGGTGGGTCATATATGAAATATTATACCTGGCCCTGTTGATTCTTGCTATATCAGTGGTGGGTTCAGCTGCTAATAAATTGCTTAGCGAATTGTTTGGGCGTATCGGAACTGCAGGGCACTATAGTTATCATGGTAATAATTGCTGCAATCGCTTTTTATGGTGGAAAAGTTATCGAAAAAATCTTGTCTGTTTGGTCTATTGCCCTATATGCCGTGTATATAATCCTATTTGTTGCGGTTTGGAATTTGTTTGATGATCAAATCATTGGTGCATTTCAAGTTGAACAGCTGGAATCACATTGGTTCATGAATGGACTTAGATACGCAGGTTATAATATTGCAGTAGTGCCGGCTCTACTTTATTCAGTCAGCTATATTGAAACCAGGAAAGAGGCTGTACTTTCTGGAGTAATTGCTGGCATGGTCGCTATCATTCCGGCTTTTTTGTTCTATACAGCCCTGTTAAGCCATGCTACAGAAGTGCTAAATCAATCTATTCCTGCTAATTTCATACTAGAAAAATTAAATAGCCCGATTTTTCAAATAGTTTTTCAACTTGTCCTGTTAGGGCACTTTTATAGAAACAGGTGTGGGGTTTATACACGGGTTTAATGAACGAGTTGCTAGCGTTTATCTTGAAAAAGGGAAAAAGATGCCTCAAGGGTTAAGGTTAGCTATCGCTTTGATATTGTTCATTATTGCTATCTATTTTGCTAATGCTGTAGGCTTGGTGGGATTAATAGCTGAGGGATATGGAACTATTACCTGGGGTTTCTGGGTCATTTTCGTAGCACCTGTGTTGACCTATGGAATATGGAAAATTATTAAACATTAAACTAGGAGGTAACACATCGGATTGTTTTTGTAACAGATCAACGCATTTGTTATTAAAATAAAGGTACTGCCACAGGCGATGCATTCGCCGGATTATCCAGCTAACATTGCATATCTCGCGGCACTTTTTTGCAACTTTACGGCTCAATTTCTACCAGCGTTACTTGAGGATGGCTTTAACTATGCGGTCTTTTCCCTGGAGGTCTTTTTTAATTAGTGCCTGAGACCATTGAGGGCCCTGGAACAGAGACTTCACTGCCGGGCCGGCAAGATGATAAATTTCAAGGAACACCTGTCCGCCCGGCACCAGATAATCAGAAGCCAGATTTGCTATCCTCTGGTAAAAAGTTAGTGGGTTTTGCTCCGGTACGAACAGGGCCTGCGACGGCTCGAAATCTATTACCCTACGATCCATGGATGCCTGACAGGATTGAGGTACATAGGGCGGATTGCTTACGATAATGTCGAGATTCCTAATACCTGGCTTGGTACTAAGAATATCGGCCTGGATAAAGTTAATTTCTGCACCTAATGAAAGGGCATTTTCCCTGGCCAGCGTCAGCGCATCAATATCGACGTCCAGGGCAAAGACTTTACAACCGGCCGCCTCCAGGGCCAGAGTGATGGCGATGCAGCCGGAGCCGGTGCCAATATCCATGATTCTACTGGCATTGGAAACAGCTTCATTCAGTATGAAATCGACCAGTTCTTCCGTTTCCGGTCGGGGAATTAGCGCTCTGGCATCAGTTTTAAACTGGCGTCCGTAAAATTCAGTATAGCCGAGGACATATTGAATTGGTTCATGCTTTAATAGCCGGCCAAAGATCTTATCTACAGTTAGTTCCTGCGCAGTGGGAATAGTCATTTTTTGGTGCAAAAGCTGTGAGGTCCCCTGAATACCAAATAGATGCTCAATCACAATGGAGGCTATTTGGTCTGCTTCCCTCAGCTGGTAAATTGGGCTAAGACTGCTTGAAAATTCTTTGCGTAAAATGTTGGTGGTAGTAGTCCGCATGCTGTTTAATCATATAAAAATATAACTTTGAGTTGGAATAATTGCCATTGAAGGACCTATCTAAATATATGCAAAGGGCTATGGACCTGGCCGGCCTCGGGTTAGGCAAGGTAAGTCCAAACCCTTTGGTTGGTTGTGTAATAGTGCACCGCCAGAAGATAGTGGGAGAAGGGTGGCATCAACACTACGGAGGGCCACATGCAGAAGTAAATGCTATTAAATCAGTAGACGATCCGGAGGTACTAGCAAGTAGCACTTTATTTGTTAACCTGGAGCCATGTGCCCATTATGGCAAGACTCCCGCCATGTACAGAATTAATCATTACTTCAGGGGATCAAAAAAGTAGTAATAGCTAATATAGATCCTAATCCGATGGTGGCTGGCAAAGGAGTCGAACAATTACGAAAATCAGGAATTGAGGTCATAGAAGGCGTGCTAAGGGAGCGGGGAGAATTTTTGAACCGTAGGTTCTTTACTGGCCACAGGCAGCACAGACCTTATATTATTTTAAAATGGGCAGAAACAGCTGATGGATTTATTGCCAGAACGGATTTTGATTCCAAATGGATCAGCAATGAATGCTCCAGGCAGTTGGTGCATCAATACCGGGCCCAGGAGGACGCCGTTATGGTTGGGAGAAACACCGCACAATATGACAATCCGGAGTTGACCGTGAGACATTGGGAAGGGAGGAACCCCATACGCATCGTTTTGGACCCAAATCTGGTGCTTAGCAACAAACTGAAACTGTTCGATGGCTCCGTGCTTACTCTGTGCTATAACCATGTCAGCAATAAGGATGAAGATAAATTGAAGTATATAAAATCGCCCAAAAGGGATTTCTTGGAGTTCATCTGGAATGATCTTTTCAAGCTAAATATTCAAAGTGTGATGGTAGAAGGAGGAGGCAAACTTTTAAATAGTTTGATAAAGGAAAATTATTGGGACGAAGCACGGGTATTTACCACTTCAAAGGAATTTGGCGAAGGGATAAACGCCCCGGTCATTTCAACAAGTCATCATGAAGAGCGTATAATATCAGGAGACCTTCTAAAAACTTATTACAATCCGAATGCAGCGCATTGATATTCCGGATGTGACTTCCTCAGGATTAAACTATCTCCTAATTTTATCGTATAAATTGACTGAGTTTACTATGTAAATTGAAAGCGTATGATTTATAACGGAAAAGAAGTTGAATTCCCAGCAGTAATGCAGATAAGTTTCTTTAAAGTAATTGAGACTTTGGAACAGATGGCCAAGGATTCGGACAAGAGTGTTGCCAACTATGCGCAACAACTTTTATTGGAAGTAGAGAAGTACCCGGAACTAAGAGATGGCATTGCGGAATTAGATCAGCTCGATAAATATAAAAAATCAATTCAAAGAATAAGTCGGGTGCTATTTCCAGATGCCCTATTAACTAATGAAATCAAGGCGCTAACACCCCCGTTTTATTTCAAGCCGATATACACTACTTCCCGGTTTGACAATATTGTAAAAGCTTCAGGAGAAGATTTTTTATTAAAAATGAAAGGCATTGATGAAGACACCTTCTATTTGTATTGCTGTTATTTTATACTGGACAGCTATTATGGATACCCTGTTCAAGGAGGGGGGGGCATGAAAATAGAGATCTTTAATAAAGACCAGGGCCTGATGCGTACCTATAAGATGGGGATCAATGCAGATATGACTGAATTTATTCCCACAGAAAGTGCGGTAGACATTACAGCTGAAGATTTTGAAGAGCTGATGGATAATTTTGGTGACATTAAAATCTGGAAGAAAAAGTTCCCTCCCAATAGCTGGACCTTGCGCGGTGTTAACATAATTAATTTGGTGGACATTACCTTGGACCAATCCCTGGCATCCATTACCTCCAATCTGTTACATAAAACTAACGACATATTTGAAAAAATTCAAAGAGGGGTAAGAGGCTTGCTAAATAATTCCAAATTGAATATTGGCATCCTCACACTGGAAAGGAATAAGCTTATTTCTTTGAACCAAGAAGAGGTTAAGAGCATATTAATAAACAATGAAGAGTCCTTGAACTGTGAAACAGAAATGTGTGATTACACTTTTGATCAATTGTTCCAAAAGAAGGAACCGCTGGTGATATCAGATGTAGATCGTTTCCATGAAAAGTCAAATAGCTTCATTTCTAAAAAACTGATGAGTTTAGGAATTAAAAGCTACATCGTTGCTCCCCTGATTCATGAAGAAGAGCTCCTTGGGTTTATGGAGTTGGCAACTTATAACAGGTACGAATTAAACAATGCTACACTTTTCAGGTTGAGTGAGATATTACCAGTGCTTGCCATGGCACATAAACGTGTTATGACAGAAGCCCAGAATCGCATCGAAGCAATTATTCAGCAAGAATGTACTACCATTCATCATTCTGTGAAGTGGAGATTCGAACAGGAAGCTGAAAAATTCATGTACAAACAACTCCACAACCAGCAACCTATATTTAAGGATATCATTTTCGATAACCTGTACCCTCTCTATGGTCAAATGGATATCCGAGGTTCATCTGTGAAACGTAATGAAGCGGTCAGTACAGATCTCATTAAACAAATCAATGGCATAAAAAAGGTGTTGAATTATGTTTTTCGGCAAACGAAAATGCCAGCTTATGAAGAATTGATCTTTCGATTGGATACTTATAAATCGGATCTAAAGGAAGGGCTATCAGCAGGAAGCGAACATAAAATACTGGGTTTTCTTAAGTCAGATGTTTATCCGGTATTTGATCATTTACAACAAAGTGATGTCAACCTGAAGAAGTTGGTAGATCGATACAATGCCCTACTAGACCCGGATCTGAAAACAGTGTATGAAGAGCGAAAAAAATATGATACCAGTGTAAACCTGATCAATCAAAAGTTGGCATCATATCTTGACAAAAAACAGATTGACGCGCAAAAGATGTTCCCGCATTACTTTGAACGGTACAAAACTGACGGGGTGGAATTCAACATGTATATTGGTCAGTCTATTTCCAAGGATGAGAAATATGATAACATTTATTTACGGAACCTCAGAATATGGCAGTTGGTGGTGATGTGCGAGATGGAAAATGAGTTCAATGCAATGCAAAAGGACTTACATATGCCTTTTGAGATAGCTTCTCTTATCTTAGTTTACAACACACCATTGTCGGTACATTTCCGAATGGATGAGAAGCGGTTTGATGTAGAGGGTGCTTATAATGCCAGATATGAGATCATCAAAAAACGTATAGATAAGGCTAATATTAAAGGAACCAATGAACGGATAACACAACCAGGCCGCATTGCGATTATCTATTCTCAGGAACAGGATGCGATAGAGTATCGTAAATATCTTCATTTCCTAACAGCCAAAGGACATTTAAATAAGGGAATTGAAGATCTGGAACTTGAAAATCTTCAGGGAGTCACTGGGTTGCGTGCATTAAGAGTAGAAGTTTCCTTGACCGGAGAACTTTCCGTTGACGAACTTATAAAAGCAATTGAAAGTAGTTCGTCAAACTAAATGGCCACATAACCAGTTCTGAATTAGCTTCTATCATTAATAACGAGCACAAGAAATGAAAATTTTTTTTGAGGGCGTACCAACCATTTCCTTTGGTCCCGCGTCTTAATATTAATAACCCGTTGATCAGTTGTTCCCTGATTATATAAAAACCCCGTAGTATTGCACTACAGGGTTTTTATGCTTAAGTAACGAGAAGCCCCCGGTCCCGGAATGAACCCGGAACAGCCTCACTAATAAATTTTAACCCGGATTATACATTAGACTTCGTAGTGTTTAACTGCCGCAGGCGATGCATTCGTCCGGATCATCCAGCGAACATTGCATATCTGACTGTTTTTGCACCATTGACATTTGATCCACTGGGGTGTTGTCCTGGACTTCGGGCTTTTTCAGCGCATCTTTATCGATGGTGAACTTAATTGCATCGGTTGCTGCTTTGGACCTTAGATAGTACATTCCTGTTTTGAGGCCCTGTTTCCAGGCATAAAAATGCATTGATGTCATCTTTCCGAAGTTGGGGTCCTGTATGTGGATGTTCATACTTTGACTTTGACAAATATAGGCGCCTCGATCCGCAGCCATCTCAATGATCACTTTTTGGGAGATCTCCCAAACTGTTTTATAGAGGTCCTTCACGTTTTGAGAAATCTCAGGGATATTCTGAATGGAGCCATTAGCATCAATCAAACGGTTTTTCATACCATCGTTCCATAAGCCTAGTTCAATGAGGTCCCTCATTAAATATTTATTTACTACAATAAATTCCCCACTGAGGGTACGCCTGGTATATATATTTGAAGTGTAAGGTTCGAAACATTCATTATTGCCAAGAATTTGAGAAGTGGAAGCTGTTGGCATGGGAGCAAGCAGCAGTGAATTCCTTACTCCGTGTTTCTTCACTTCTTTTTTAAGGCTGTCCCAATCCCAGCGGCCTGAATTTGGAGTAACGCCCCACATATCGAATTGGAATATACCTTTGGACACAGGTGACCCCTTAAAGGTTTGATATGGGCCATCCGTTTTGGCCAAATCCTTTGAGGCGGTCATGGCGGCAAAATAGAGGGTTTCAAAAATGTCTTTATTCAAACCCTTGGCCTCTTTTGAGTCAAATGGCAGGTGTAATTTGATAAAGGCATCAGCTAACCCCTGGACGCCGATTCCGATAGGGCGGTGTCGAAAATTAGATCGTTTTGCTTCTTCAACAGGATAATAGTTGATGTCAATCACCTTATTAAGGTTCTTGGTAACTACACAGGTTATGTCATATAGCGTTTGATGATCAAAAGTACCATCTTCAGTTACGAACTTAGACAAAGCAATGGAGGCCAGGTTACACACAGCCACTTCATCGGGGGAAGTGTACTCAATGATCTCAGTACATAGATTACTGGATTTTATGACACCCAGATTCTTTTGATTGGACTTTTTATTGGCGGCGTCCTTATAAAGTATGTATGGTGTTCCGGTTTCGATCTGGGACTCCAATATTTCAAACCACAGATCCTGTGCTTTTATTTGTTTGCGATAACGTCCTTCCTTTTCATATTTTTCATACAGCCTTTCAAATTCTTCACCGTAGCAGTCTGAAAGACCGGGTGTCTCATTAGGGCAAAATAATGACCAGTTTTCATTTTGTTCAACCCGTTTCATGAATAGATCAGGTACCCAAAGCGCATAAAATAAATCTCGCGCCCGAAGTTCTTCCTTCCCATGGTTTTTCTTTAAATCCAGGAATTCGAATACGTCAGCATGCCAGGGTTCCAAATAAATGGCAAAACTACCTTTTCTTTTTCCTCCACCCTGGTCCACATAGCGGGCGGTCATATCAAAATTCCTCAGCATAGGAACAATACCGTTGGATGTTCCTCCGGTACCTTTGATATACGAGCCTTTTGCCCGAATGTGGTGAGCGCTTAATCCAATGCCTCCTGCAGATTGAGAAATTTTAGCGCATTGTTTTAAAGTGTCGTAAATTCCGTCAATACTGTCATCTTTCATGGTTAACAAAAAACAGGATGACAATTGAGGTTTTGGGGTACCTGCGTTAAAAAGTGTAGGAGTTGCATGGGTAAACCATTTCTCAGAAAGCAGATTATAGGTTTCGATAGCTGCCGTGATATCTTCACCATGAATACCTACGGCAACTCTCATTAACAGGTGTTGAGGCCGCTCAACTATATTCCCCGCTATTTTCATTAAATACGAGCGCTCCAGGGTCTTAAACCCGAAATAATCGTAACTGAAATCCCGATCATAAATAATATTGGAGTCCAGCAGTGCGGCATTCTTTTTAACCACACCATAAGTTTCTTTTGATACCAGTGGTGCATTCTCTCCGGTCTTGGGGTCCACATAGGTGTAGAGCCTTTTCATGGTGTTGGAAAACGACTTGCTGGTAACTTTATGCAGGCTGGAGATTGCAATCCTTGCTGCAAGTTTGGCAAAGTCTGGGTGCTTGGTAGTTAGAGAAGCGGCAGTTTCGGCGGCCAGATTGTCAAGTTCCACTGTGGTAACCCCGTCATAAATTCCAGAAATAACTTTTTTAGCAATATCTACTGGCTCTACATAATTTCTGTCAAGCCCATAGCAGAGCTTTTCAATTCGCGATGTAATCTTATCGAATTTCACAGATTCCCTACGTCCGTCTCTTTTTACAACTAGCATCGTTTAAAGTTTATTAGAAGGTTCAAGTTTTGTTAAAGTTACTGGATTCCTGATTATCTAAGTAGCTTAAAAATCCTCGTCCATAGAAAATTTAGGAGCAGTACTTTCTTCCCCGCCGGCCCGGCTGGCAGGGTTTTTCATCACTCCGGCTTTCTGGTATTCTGCTACACGCTTTTCAAAGAAATTGGTTTTCCCCTGAAGCGATATCATTTCCATAAAGTCAAAAGGGTTTGTGACATTGTATATTTTTTGTCCGATCAGTTCATTTAGTAATCGATCAGCTACAAATTCAATGTATTGGCACATAAGGTCTGAATTCATACCGATTAGATTGACTGGCAGGGAATCAGTAACAAATTCTTTTTCAATAGTCACAGCATCTTTTATAATCTTAATGACTGTTTCATCAGGAAGCTTATTCACTATGTGCTGGGTATAAAGGTGGCAGGCAAAATCGCAATGCAATCCTTCATCCCTTGAGATCAATTCATTGGAAAAGCTCAATCCTGGCATTAATCCTCTTTTCTTCAGCCAGAAAATAGAACAGAAACTACCTGAAAAGAAAATGCCTTCTACTGCAGCAAATGCAATTAAACGCTCAGCAAAATTCCCCTCGTCAATCCATTTCAATGCCCAATTAGCTTTTTTCTTAACACAATCCATGGTCTCCATGGCATTGAAAAGCCGGTCTTTCTCCTTTCCGTCCTTTACATAGGTGTCGATTAACAATGAATAAGTTTCAGAGTGAATATTTTCAATAGCAATTTGAAAGCCATAGAAAAACTTAGCTTCAGTATACTGCACCTCTGCTACAAAATGTTCAGCTAAATTCTCATTTACAATACCGTCGCTGGCAGCAAAAAAAGCCAACACATGAGTGATGAAGTGACGTTCTCCATCATTCAACTTTTCCCAGTCGGTAAGGTCCTGACTTAGGTCGATCTCCTCCGCAGTCCAAAAGCTGGCTTCCGCTTTCTTATAGAATTGCCAAATGTCGTCATGTTCTATGGGGAAAAGAACGAATCGGTTTTTATTTTCCTGTAATAGTGGCTCATCCCACCCGGCAATATCACTCATTCGTTGATAGCTTTAATGTTTAAAAAAAAATTCCAAAAAAATCAAAAAATAGCAGCGTGGACCTTTTAATAGTCTACTAGCTCCCACATAAAATTCGATTGATTGCATCAGGTGAAAGGACCAAAAATAACTGACGCTATCTCTTACAATATTGCAAAATCGAAAGGAATAATCAAAGACTATTTTAATCATGAAAAACCTGGAAAATTGTTTTGGGAAAACGATTTCTGTGGATAACTTTTTGTGCACTAAAACATTGCAAGGATTAAATACAACCAAAACTTGATAACGTACGCAGACAAAAAAAAATGATTTTTTTTCAACTCACTTTGCATGCCAGGATATTGGTTGGTTATTTTTGATAAATGGGTTATATTTGCAGTCCATTTTCAAAATGTAGTTATACAAGCATGTACGCAATTGTTGACATAGCCGGAAAGCAGTTCAAAGTAACCCAAGATCAGGACATCTTCGTTCCTAAAATGGATGGTGACACTGGCGCTTCCGTGACTTTTGACCAGGTCCTGTTAATTGATAATGATGGGAAAGTCAAAATAGGTGCACCGCAAGTGAAGGGCGCCAAGGTTTCAGGAAAAATACTGGAGCACGTTAAAGGTGATAAAGTACTTGTCTTCAAGAAGAAGAGAAGGAAGGGCTATAAAAAAATGAATGGCCACCGACAGGATTTCACTAAAGTTAAAATTGAAAAGATTACAGGTAAATAGCCATGGCACATAAGAAAGGAGCTGGTAGTTCAAGAAACGGAAGGGAATCCCACAGTAAACGGTTAGGAGTAAAAATTTTCGGGGGTCAACGGGTAATTGCAGGCAATATTATTGTTCGGCAACGGGGAACTGTACATCATCCTGGGAAAAATGTAGGATTGGGGCGTGATCATACCTTGTATGCATTGACAGATGGCAAAGTGGTTTTTAGAAAAGGGCGTAACAACCGGTCATTTGTGTTAGTAGATCCCGTAGAAGCCTGACCAATAAAAATTATAGCAAGCTTCCATATTATCTCCGTAGCTACAAGCTACGCTTCAAAGGCAGCTGTTCGTAGCTTGTAGCTACGAACCAGTTACTCAGCCTGATCCTCTTCTTTCTTTTTAAGTTTTAAGATATCTGTGGTGCTCAAACCGATTATCGCTGACAAAAGTATTATGGTGATCCATATAAATGCATTTGCTCCGCTGCCTATTAATTCCATGCTATGATTATTTTGGGACTTATATCTGGACAAATTTAATATATTCCCATAGAATATAAAAAGTATTATAGGCTCCAGTCTTTGATTTGTTGCACAAATGAAACTATTACACCAGGACGGAGCAATACCGTAAATACCAGCCCAAAAATAGCGCCATATAAATGAGCATCGTGATTGATATTATCCGACATCCGTTTACCCTGGTAGTAAGAATAGATCAAGTAAAGCGTACCCAGTACAAAGCCTGGAATCCCAATTGGTATGAACATAATATAAATCGGATTCAATGGCTCGAACATAATGCTGCTAAACAATACTGCCGCTACCCCACCTGAAGCTCCCAGTGAATTGTAATTCGGGATATCTTTGTACTTGAGATAAGTAGGAATGTCAGAGATCACAATACCTGACAGATATAACACAACTAATAGCTGATTTCCCATGGCGCCGAAATAATAGGCCACGTGTTGCCCGAAAAAGTAAAGGGCAAACATGTTGAAAAACAGGTGTGTATAATTGAGATGTACAAAACCAGAGGTAATAAATCTCCAATATTGTTTAGAATGCTTGATTTGATAGGGATTCAGCATCCACTTTTGGTAAATATTGTGTTGATTCCAGGCGTAAAAGCTGGCAGCGATGGTCACGATTAGGATCCAGGTGGTGGCGCTTGGGTTCATCTATCACGATGGGTTAAATAGTCTGCGTAGGTTCGAAGTTCTGCAAGAGGCTGGTCTTGCTGCAGTTGATCCAGAGCTTCATAGGCGGACAGAAAGTACTGATTGATTTTGGATTCGGTCTGGTTTTTTACTCCCAGTTGGTCATAGATGGCAGTTACCGCTTTTACCTTTTCTTCTTTAATAAAGTCATTCTTGGCCAACCAACGCCTAAGTTCCTGATCGAGGCCACCATAGGCCAGTTCAAATGCCTTGGTAAGCAGGTATGTTTTCTTGTTGGAAATAATATCGCCACCGATTTGTTTGCCAAACTTAGACTGGTCACCATATACATCCAGCAGGTCATCTTTAAGCTGGAAGCCCAGCCCAATATTTACTCCAAATTTTTTAAGCAAGGTTTGCTGGTCTTCAGGGGCATCAGCCAAAATAGCCCCTAGTTCCATACTAAATCCTAGCAATACTGCGGTTTTTTGTCTAATCATTTCAAGATAATCCTCTTCACTAACTTGTTCCATTTGCTCAAAGCTCATATCTACCTGTTGGCCTTCACAAACTTCGGAAGCACAAGAATTAAACGCCTGCAATACCTGCACTACTTTATCTTGGTCCACTTGCTCCAAACGTTCATAGGCTTTTACCAACATCACATCACCACTAAGTATTCCAATACGTTCGTTCCACTTATTGTGCACTGTTGGCTTACCGCGTCGCAAGGGAGCTTCATCCATAATATCATCATGCATTAAGGTAAAGTTGTGAAATACTTCAATGCCCGTAACAATCCCAACAATTCGCTCAGGATCCTTTTGAAATAAGCTATAAGAAAGTAATGCCAGCAAGGGCCTCAGTCTTTTACCACCCAAACCTAGAATGTATCGTATAGGCTCATATAATTCTGAAGGCTCTATTTCAAGGTCCATACTCCGGATGTCCTCATTGATAAGGTCCAAAAGTCTTTGAACGTTATCTGTCATACCATCTGAAGATCTATGGTCCGCCGGTCAATATCTGTTTTTTTAACGGTAACAGTCACCAGGTCCCCAAGCGTTATGGCGTTTTTACTACGTTTTCCCACCACCCGATAATTTTCCTCATCGAATGCATAGTAGTCGTCTCTCATATCGGACAATCTCACCATACCTTCACATTTAGTTTTCACCAGCTCTACATAAATGCCCCATTCTGTTACTCCCGAAACAATACCTTCAAATTCCTGGTCTTCCATACCCTCCATGAACTCCACTTGTTTGTACTTGATGGAAGCTCTTTCTGCATCAGCAGCCCGCTTTTCTCTTTCAGAGGAGTGAATGCACATTTCTTCAAATTCATCTTTGGCAAGACTTTGACCGTTGTCCAAATAGTGGGCCAGCAGTCGATGTACCATGACGTCAGGATAACGGCGGATTGGTGAAGTAAAGTGGGAATAGTGTTGAAATGCCAGCCCAAAGTGTCCTTTGGCCTCAGTAGTATATTTGGCCTTGGCCATGGTTCGAATGGCTAATTTCTGAAGCACACCCTGTTCAGGTTTTCCTTCAATATCTTCGATTAAATTATTTAGGGACTTGGCAATTGCTTGTTCTTCAATTCTGAGGTCATGTCCAAATTTTTTAGCAAAAACTGAAAATGCGTTAAGTTTTTCAGCATCCGGATAATCGTGTATCCTATAGACGAAGGTATCTTTTACCTTACCTTTTTTCCTGTGGTATATGAAATCTGCTACCTTTCTGTTGGCCAATAACATAAACTCTTCGATCATTTTATGGGCATCTTTGCGCACCTTGGGAATAACTGCCAGCGGTTTGCCCTGGTCATCCAGCTGGAATTTTACCTCAGTAGTTTCAAAGTTTATCGCACCACGCTTGAATCGATTAATTCTTAATTTCAGTGCCAATTCATTGAGGATAGTCAGTTCCCGCGAGTAATCCCCTTCCACTGTTTCAATTCGTTGTTGGGCATCCTCATAGGAAAACCGGCGGTCTGAATGAATAATACTTCGTCCAAACCACTGGTTCTTTACCCTTGCATTGCCATCAATCTCAAAAACTGCAGAAAAAGTCAACTTATCTTCAGCCGGTCTCAAAGAGCATAACTCATTCGAAAGGCGCTCAGGAAGCATGGGTATGGTGCGGTCTACAAGATATACCGATGTAGCTCGTTCTAACGCTTCTTCGTCTAACAGAGTGTCGGGCTTTATATAATGGGTAACGTCGGCGATATGTATACCAACCTCATGATTTCCACTTTCCAGGAGCTTTAACGAAAGTGCATCATCAAAGTCTTTTGCATCTTCGGGGTCAATCGTAAAAGTGGTGATCGGCCTGAAATCTCTTCGTTTGGACAATTCGTGCTTTGAAATAGTGTCTCTAATTTTGTTGGATGCTGACAATATCTGTTCTGAAAACTCAAAGGGGAGCCCGAATTCTGCCATGATGGAGTGTATTTCGGCATCATTTTCGCCAGCCTGTCCCAACACTCTAATCACTTCCCCTGTAGGTTTCTGGTTTCTGGCAGCAGGCCAGTCGGTAATGCGAACTATTACCTTGTCGCGGTTTTGCGCCTTTAATATTTTTCCCGGTGGGATGAAGATATCAAGATACATTTTCCTATTATCCGGGATCACAAAGGCATAGCGGTCAGACATTTCAACTTTTCCCACGAACTGGTTTCGGGCCCTTTCCACAATTTCCTGTATACTTCCTTCCGGGCGTTTCCCATGTCGGTGGGCCCTTTGCAGGGCTACTTTGACCTGGTCACCATCCATGGCCCCATTCATATCACCCGCTCTTACCCAGACATCATCTTCCATTTCAGGGATTATCACATAACAGAATTTGGGGTTAACGAAATCAACTACCCCTGTTAAAAATTCAAGCTCCTTTCCAGAAGTGAAACTGCCATTTCGTAATTGACTAACCTTCCCCTGGTTGCTTAATTGACTAAGCAATTCCTTGATGATTAATTTTGATGGTTTGTCTCTGAAGCCTAATTTTTTGGTAATGGTCTTGGCGGAAAAGGCACCTAATGGGCGGGAATCAAGAAAATTCAGAACAAGCTCCAGATATCTTTTCTTGGAAAGAAAAGCTTTATTTCGTTTTGGTTTGTGACCCATACACCTAATTTCTAATTTCTAATTTTAATTTAAAGAATGGTAATGTGCTCTCTACTAATGGAGGGTAAGGACTTTAATTTGAGGAACAACTGTACGGTTACCACAATATCTCTCTTGCAGTATTCAGTAATCCGATCCAGACCATCTTCCAGATGAAAAACTTTGTTTACCATGCTCCCATCAATATCATCTTTGCTGGTATCAATTTTAAACAATGCCGCCAGAAGGTCTAAAGAAGTAAAATTTTTACGATCGCCGAACTTCCAAAGATCCATGGTGTCGATAATTGGGACCTCCCATGGTTTCATGCTCCCAATATCTAAAATTTTGGGAATGGAAATTTCCTGTATAAGCATTCTTCTACATATATAGGGAAAGTCAAATTCCCTGCCATTATGCGCACAAAGCTTTAAGGCCCCGGCCTCAAACTTTGTTTCCAAAAGCTGCTTAAAGTCATTTAGTACTTTTGCTTCATTCTTGTGTGCAAATGCTTTTACTCTTAGACCCCACTGGCCTTCAGATGATTTGATCATATAACCAACTGCGATAGTAAGTACCTGTCCAAACTCTGCAAAAATTCCAGCACGGTCAAAGTAAAGTTCATCTGTTGTTAATTCCTGCGAGTTATTTAAAAAACCCGCTTTGCGGTCCCAATGATGTTTGAGCCGCTCATCCATTTGCTTATAGCTGGGATACCCCGCTGCCGTCTCAATATCCACAAACAGAATATTAGTTAATTCGAGATCAGTCATTTTGGGTTTTTTCGAATTTCTGAAGTTTCAGTCTCATATGAAATTGATCGGCAATATGATTTCTTAGCCGCCCGGAAACTTCGTCCAGGTCTACAGGTTCATCAAGTTCCCTGGCAAGTGAAGTTACCGCCTTATCCTCTATCCCACAAGGGACAATATGATCAAAGTAGCTAAGATCGGTTTTAACATTAAATGCAAAACCATGCATAGTAACCCAGCGACTGGTTTTCACTCCCAAGGCACAGATCTTCCGCGGAAAAGAATCCGTTTGCTGTTGGTAATCCAGCCAAACTCCTGTAAGTCCTTTGATACGTCCGGCATCTATCTGGTAGTCTGCCAATGTTTGTATTATTGCTTCCTCAATGGTCCTTAGGTAAAGATGGATGTCCGTAAAGAAATTATCCAGGTCCAGGATAGGGTATCCTACAATTTGCCCTGGTCCATGATAAGTAATATCGCCTCCTCGATTAATACGATGAAAAGTGGCCTGGCTTTGTTTTAATTCCTTCTTACTTAGTAACAGATGATCAATATTGCCACTTTTACCCAGGGTGTAGACGTGAGGGTGTTGACAAAACAATAAGTAGTTGGGAGTAGGACGTGGATCTACAGCTGTCCGATTGGCTACTTTTATGCCCACTACCCGCCGAAATAGTTGCTCCTGATGATTCCAGGCCACTTGGTATTCCACCATTCCAAGATCCTGAAAAACAACTTCTTTGTTTTTCTTAATGTTCAAAGCTCAGGGAATGTATGATTCTAAAATTTTGAAGGAGGGATCTGGCACCAGCCGCAAGTCCTTTAAATTTGCGGGCACCAAAACAGCTTCACCTTTTACCATGGTGATGTGCTGGTCATCCCAATGTATCCGTAATTTTCCATCAACACATACATAGATCACAAACGAATCCAGATGGTGGTATGACCTGGTTGTCTCTATTTCGTAGAAGAGTCTATTGACATCAAAATAATCACAATGGACCAAAGAAACAGCCCGATTAGGTGAATGATCATATTGTACTTTGTACTCAGGATAGTGGTGAAAATCAAGGGCATCGAGGGCCTCTTCAGTATGAAGTTCTCTGGAATTTCCATGCTTGTCCACCCGGTCAAAATCATAAATGCGATAAGTGATGTCTGAAGTCTGTTGTATCTCAGCCAATAAAATTCCTTTTCCTATGGTGTGTACCCTGCCGGCAGGGACAAAAAACACATCGTCCGGAGTTACCAACTCCTGGTTTAGTATCTCCATTAACTTTCCCTGTTGGAAGTAGTCCAGATATTTGCTGCGATTTAGCGATTGGTTGAACCCTGATATTAATCTAGAACCGGGATCTGCCTGAAATATATACCACATCTCTGTTTTGCCAAGTGACTGATGGCGTGCTTTGGCCAGGTCATCGTTAGGATGCACCTGAATGGACAAATCCTGATTAGCATCTATAAACTTTACCAATAATGGAAAGTCGTTCTTTTCTTTCTGATATACTTTGTTGCCAACCAATTGACCTTTATAAGATTCGATTAGGTCTGGCAGTTTCGTTCCTGTCAAGGGTCCATCGCTCACCACGCTGATATTCCCGGCAACTCCGGATATTTCCCACGTCTCTCCACAATTTTCATACTGCGAGAAATCCTTATTCAATTCGGTCCTCAGTTTTTGACCGCCCCAAATCTTCTCTTTCATGATAGGGCGGAATTTGAAAGGGTAAGGCGTTGTCATAGGTCAGATGTTCGAAGTTTCTTAAAGGTATTGATCAATAAATTTGTAGATGAATCATGCGTAGTAATTACCGAGTTATCTGCCAGTTCGGGCAATATCTCCTTTGCCAGCTGCTTCCCCAGCTCAACTCCCCATTGGTCAAAGCTATAAATATTCCAAAGAACCCCTTGCACAAATATTTTATGTTCATACATAGCAATCAGGCTTCCTAGTGTCCTTGGGGTTAATTTTTTGAACAAAATGGAATTGGTTGGCTTATTGCCCTCAAAAACTCTGAATGGGGCGATGTGCTCAAGTTCCTCAGGATTTAAATTATCTTCCAACTCCTTTTGCACTTCCGAATATGTTTTCCCATTCATCAGGGCCTTGGTCTGGGCGAAGAAGTTAGATAACAACTTTGTGTGGTGGTCTCCAATCGGGTTATGGCTGATGGCTGGCGCAATGAAATCGCAGGGGATCATGGAAGTACCTTGATGTATCAATTGGTAGAAAGCATGTTGACCATTGGTCCCAGGCTCTCCCCAAATAACGGGTCCGGTACTGTATGCTACCTGTTCCCCGTTCCGGTCCACGCACTTGCCATTACTCTCCATATTGCCCTGCTGAAAATAAGCGGCAAATCGATGTAGATACTGGTCATAGGGTAAAATGGCTTCAGAGTTGACATCCCAAAAATTTATGTACCAACAGCTAATAAGCGCTAGAATAACAGGAATATTCTGCTCAAATTCCTGATCCCTGAAATGCACATCCATGGCGTGAGCACCCGCTAACAGCTCTATAAAATTTTCATAACCAAGGTAGCAAGCAATTGAAAGACCGATCGAGGACCATAATGAATAGCGGCCCCCAACCCAGTCCCAAAATACAAACATATTATCAGTGTCAATTCCAAATGCCTGGACTGCCTCAGTATTGGTACTGATGGCAACAAAGTGTCTTGGGACATGCTGCAAGTGGTCGGCTGAATTCAGAAACCACTCTTTTGCACTTTCTGCATTGGTCATGGTTTCCTGTGTAGTGAATGTTTTTGAAGCGATTAGGAACAGTGTAGTTTCAGGTGATAAGGGCTTTAAAGTTTCCGTAATATGTGTACCATCAACATTCGATACAAAATGAACCTTTAATAGATCATTCGCATATGGCCTCAGGGCTTCTGTTACCATCAACGGCCCCAGGTCAGAACCTCCAATGCCAATGTTCACGATATCAGATATAGGAAGTCCGGTATATCCTTTCCACTCACCACTGTTGACCTGAGTTGAGAAGGTCCTGATCTTGTGAAGGGCCTTGTTTACTGCCGGCATAACATCCTGACCGTTCAGCTCTATGGGGGAATTACTTCTATTTCTTAGGGCTACGTGTAGTACTGACCGATTTTCAGTGACATTAATGGGATCTCCAGTAAACATACTCTGGATGGCACCCTCAAGCTTGGCTTCCCTCGCCCAGGAAAGGAGTAGATCCAATGTTTTAGCGGTTATACGGTTTTTAGAAAAATCCAACAGTATATCCTCAAAAGACCTGGAAAATTGAGTCACACGACTGGGGTTCCTGGCAAAAAGTTCCCTTAAGTGTATGTGCTTTATTTCCTTCTGATGACCCCTCAATAGAGACCAACTGCTTGTTTCTGCCGGATTGATATTTTGCAACATTGCTTTTTTGCCAGATCGGTGTGATTCGAAGTTAATAACAAAAATAGAAATTGAAAGAACCTATATTAAAGATCATGAAGGATAGAAGAGCAATTGGTAAATTAGGAGAGGGCAAGGCAATTGACTTTTTGGAATGTCAAGGCTACCAGCTACTGGAAAGGAACTACAGGAGCGGCAGGGGTGAGATAGACATTATAGTCATAAGACCAAGATTATTGCTATTTGTGGAAGTGAAAACACACACTAATCTTTGGCATGGCGCACCTGAAGATAAGGTACGGTGGTGCCAGCAACAAAAAATTATGGAAACTGCGCAAAGATATTTGAGTAATTGTTTCTGGGAAGGGCAAATCAGGTTTGATGTAATTATGGTTTACATGGATGGAAGTAACGAGATCAGGCATTTCCCCGGTTACTTTGGTCAGATCTGACTTAATTTTCGCTTAAAAGCATTATGATCGTATAACAACTTGCCCTCCTGGCTCCATTCCTTAATTATGTACGGTCTGAAGTCCCCGTCAAATCCATCCCCGGCATACTGTACTTCTTTCTTGCGATTTCTACGGTTTCGTCGATATTTATAGTACTCTTTCCAAAGACCGATCCTGGCGTCATTCTCAAAAACTCCAGTCACTCCAACTACTCCATTGTTGTGGAAATAATAGTAAGTTCCTTCCCTTTTACCATTTCGAACGGGGATAACCTCCTTGATTTTGGTGCCTTCTGCATCATAGTAAGTTATTTCAGATTCTTTGGGCCAACCCCGGAAATATTTCTGCTTATCTTTCAGAACGTCATTGCTAAAATATTCCATCCAGCGGCCATGTTTAGTGCCGATGTAAAATATCCCTTCTGTAATTAGCTGGCCGTCCAAATACCTCTTATATGGGCCATGTAGTATCAGAACCTCCTGATTTTTAACGGCACTGCTGAATTTTATTTTACGGTCTTCAGTATCGTAGTAGTACTTTTCCCTTACATAAACGTTGGGTTCCAGATACTCTTTTAGATAGTGAAATTCTTCATAGAGTTGTTTGCTGCCGGAATGCCTGGTTATGCGGCCCTTTTTAGTTTTGAGGCCGTAAAAGACCTTCTTTTTGCGCTTTTTCTTCTTGACGCTTTTCTCTTCCTCCTCCTCTTCTTCCAGGTCTATGGTAGGCGCCATAGTTGCACTTAGTGAGTCCATGGCCAGGGCGCTTTCCCGTTTTTTCTCTTTAGGTTTTTTTACCTTCGGCAATTTTTGAGCTTCAGCAAAATGTCCGGTAAAAAACAGAAAAGCAACGGCCAGTAAAATATATGGAATTCTTGCTGTCAATCGCATATTCAAAGCCATTAACGATTTTAAGGGTCAATTATTTCAAAATAAACAAAAACAGCCTTTTCGAAAAATCAAATGTCTAAACTAATGATTCGGCCAGAACCGTGATTTTATTGTTCAATACTTCAACCACTCCAGCGTCGATCTCATATTCGTGCGTGCCGTCATCATTAACATAAACTAGTGGACCCTTGTGCAACGAACTGATGATCGGTGCATGGTTTTGAAGTACTTGAAAGGTACCTAGGGTTCCTGGGAAAGTAGCAGATTCTACCTCACCATGATAAACCTGCCCGTCCGGGGTAATTATTTCAAGTAGTAGACCCATTAACTTTGCGCTTCTGCCAGTAATTTCTCACCTTTTGTGTTGGCTTCTTCAATAGTTCCTACCATGTTAAATGCAGCTTCAGGAAGATGATCGTACTTGCCATCCATAATTTCGTTAAATCCTTTGATGGTATCCTTAATATCAACAATTACACCTTCTAATCCGGTAAACTGTTCCGCTACATGGAATGGTTGTGAAAGGAACCTTTGAACACGACGTGCCCGGTGTACCGCCAATTTGTCTTCTTCGGACAATTCATCCATTCCCAAAATGGCGATAATGTCCTGGAGCTCTTTGTATCTTTGCAGCAATTCTTTAACTTTTTGAGCAGTATCGTAGTGCTCGTCTCCCACAACCTCAGCAGAAAGAATACGACTGGTTGAATCTAAAGGATCCACAGCAGGGTAAATGCCCAACTCGGAAATCTTTCGCGATAATACGGTGGTGGCATCAAGATGTGTAAAAGTGGTAGCAGGAGCAGGGTCAGTCAGGTCATCCGCAGGGACATAAACAGCCTGCACTGAAGTAATGGAACCTCTCTTAGTGGAGGTGATTCTTTCCTGCATGGCCCCCATTTCAGTAGCCAGGGTTGGTTGATAACCTACAGCGGAGGGCATTCTTCCTAACAAGGCAGAGACCTCTGATCCGGCCTGGGTAAATCGGAAAATATTGTCCATGAAGAAAAGTATATCGCGGCCCTGGCCTTCGCCATCACCGTCCCTGAAATATTCAGCAATCGCCAGACCTGATAGAGCCACTCTTGCCCGGGCTCCTGGAGGTTCATTCATCTGACCAAAAACCAGAGTAGCCTGGGACTTTACTAACTCTTCCGGGTCAACCTTCGACAGGTCCCAATCCCCATTTTCCATGGACTCTTTAAACTCTTCCCCATATCTAATAACCCCTGACTCAATCATTTCACGAAGCAAGTCATTCCCTTCTCGGGTTCGCTCACCAACTCCGGCGAACACAGACAAACCGGAGTAGGATTTGGCGATGTTATTGATCAATTCCATAATTATTACTGTTTTACCAACACCAGCTCCTCCGAACAGACCTATTTTTCCACCTTTAACATATGGTTCTAATAGGTCAATTACCTTGATACCTGTAAAAAGCACCTCCGTTGAAGTAGAAAGCTCTTCAAACTTTGGTGCTGATCGATGTATGGGTAGGCTATTAGCCCATTCCGGTTCATCAATACCATCTATGGTTTCACCCACTACATTAAAAAGCCTTCCTTTGATACCTTCTCCTACCGGCATCTGAATGGGTGCTCCTGTATCCACTACTTCCATTCCCCGAACAAATCCTTCAGTGCTGTCCATGGAGATCGTTCTTACGCGATCTTCTCCCAGGTGTTGCTGGCACTCGAGTACTACTTTGTGACCGTTTTCCCTGGTGACTACCAATGCGTCTAAAATATTAGGCAATTTCGAGTTCTTGTCGTCAAAGCTAACATCGACCACTGGGCCAATTACCTGGGTCACCTTACCGAGATTTGTCATTATATTTTTGTGTTACAGAGTATAAATTTGATGCTAAAATTTTCAGACTGCAAAATTAATGATTAATTGCTGAATGTAAAATATAGAGACTAGATATTTATACTCCCTATGCTTTAGTTATTGGTATTTATCCATTCAACAGGATACGGAAGGTAGTACCTGTATTGACCTCAGATGATTTTATGAATATTTTGCCCCGATGATAGTTCTCAATGATGCGTTTCACTAATGTCAGGCCCAGACCCCACCCCCTTCTTTTGGTAGTGAATCCGGGTTGAAAAATTTGTCCCAGTAAATTCTTAGGGATCCCTTTTCCATTATCAGAAATATCAACGATGACTTTCCCTTCCATTGAACGTTGCACATAGATATCAATAACTCCTACGCCGTTCATGGCGTCTACAGCATTTTTACAAATGTTCTCAATAACCCAATCAAAAAGTGGTTTGTTAATTTCAGCTTTAACCTCTGCGTTCTCCTGATGAAGATTAATTTTTACTTTGGTTGAAATACGAGTTTGTAGATAATTGATACTACTGTGGATCACATCAAAAATATTCTCCTCCTTGAGCACTGGTACAGAACCTATACTGGAAAACCGATTGGTAATTAGTTCCAGTTTTTTGATATCCTTGTCCAGTTCCCGGGTAATTTCCCGATTCTCTAATTCAGGATCGGATTTCATAAATTCAATCCAAGCCATAAGAGAAGATAGCGGAGTGCCCAGTTGATGTGCGGTTTCTTTGGCCAAGCCAACCCAGACCCTGTTTTGTTCAGCGGCACGGGAATAGCTAAATGAAAGATACGACAGTACGAAAAAAACCGCTATAACTGACAATTGTACATATGGATAGTATTGAAGTTGTGTCAATAAAAAACTGTCCTTATAAAAAATATATTCATAATTAAACACCTCTCCTTCACTATTTCTATTGGCAATCACAATCGGGGCATATTGTGACCGCATATCCTCGGTTTCCCCTTTCAGGAAGTTATCTATCTCATCAGAAGTTAATCCATGGGGTATTTTGACATTCTTGTGGATCTTTGGCTTGCCATCTTTATAGGTAACGATCACCGGGATTGTTTCATTGGCTACTACGATTTCCTCAAACAGTAACATGACGTTTTCATTGTACTCACTGTTGTCGTTGGCAATAGTTTCTAAGGTTTTGGCAAAAAGCTCGATTTGATCCCTTTCACGTTTTTTAAGTTGATCGGCAATGAGGTTTGTATAATAAATAGAGCCTACTCCTATAAGGACTGCTAAAGCAAGCACTAAATAATTGAGCTTGCTCTGGTTCTGTATAACCGTAAAATTTCCTAATTCCTTTAAATTATCCTTCATAGATTCAAACAGGGCCTGGCAAAGGTTCCCTGGACACGGTTATCTGTAATTTAAAAAAAATTCACTGTAGCCACATACCTAATGTTCGGAATCAATAATTTTGAAAGAACCACTTGGTAAGGGTCCTGTAACTGACCTTTGATCCATGGGTCAATATACCAACACGGTAGATTCTACCAGCGACCCAGGTAGTAAAGATAAATCCACCGATAAGCAGAGAAATACTTAAAGCCAGTTGCCAGAACGGTACCCCAAACGGAATTCTGCCTAACATTATCACCGGGCTGGTCAGTGGTATCATCGACATCCAAAAGGCGATTTGCCCATCGGGATCAAGAAGCACAAATTGTAACGCTACAATTGAGATGATTAAGGGTATAGTAATAGGAATCATAAATTGTTGGGAGTCTGCGTCGCTGTCAACTGCAGATCCCACTACTGCAAATAAAGAGGCATAGAGAAAATAACCACCTAAAAAAAAGATAATAAAAGTGATCAAAACGTAGGTGATTGGAATTGTTTCCATCAATTCCATGATCTCAGAATTTGCCTGAGTGATTTCGCTGGCTTCATTACCAATCCCGGCAGTTTCACTAATCAGGGCTGCATGATCTTTGTCAAGACCAAACATCAATAGTCCTGCACTGGTGACAGCAAATGATAAAATAACCCAAAGTAAAAATTGCGTCAGTCCAACGGCGGCAATACCCACAATCTTGCCCATCATTAACTCAAAGGGCTTTATTGATGAAATTATCACTTCTATAACCTTACTGTGTTTTTCTTCCATTACACCTTTCATAACCTGAACGCCATACAGAAACAAAAAGAAATAGATCAGCAGTGAACTAACATAGGCAGTTCCAAATGTCGCTGTTGCGTTACTGGCTTTTTCACCGGTACTGGTAAGACTTAGAGTGTTTATGGAGATATTTGTTTCAATACTTTGCAGCATCTGCTGGTCCACTCCCAGTTGCACCATCTTAATGCGTTCAATTTCCGCTTCAAGGGTACTTTCTATTTTATTTATCACACCAAAATGTGGGTTGGTTTCACTGAAAAGCTGTATTCCTTTAGGATTTTGAATGTCCAGCTTAGGTATGTATAACAAACCATCAGGTCCGAGGTTATTAAATTTCAATTTGGCGCTTTCAATATTCTCCTCCAGATAGGTGAAACGAATGCCATCAGTATCCTGGAATTTGTCCTTAAATAGTCCGCTATCATCAATGACTGCAATCACTTTTTCTTCCACCTTATTCGCCATAGCAACCCAAAGCAGCCCGCCGATCAAACCCGCAAACAAAATCGGTGTAAGCAGTGTCATAACAATGAAAGATCGCTTGCGCACTCTGGTTATATATTCCCTCTTTACCACCAGGAGGATTTTTTTCATGATTGTTCGTTTACTTTGGAAATGAATATCTCGTTCATACTGGGAATGATCTCGGCAAATTTATGGATCTCGGTTTGGATGATCAATTCTTTCAACAGCTGGTTTGGATTATGATCTTCCGGGATCTGAACTATGGAATGAAACCGATTTTCGTCCAGGGTTCGGCTTTCCATAATTTTGTAAATGTCCCCCAGACCTTTGAGGGGGCCTACATGATCAATTTCGAATCGATTGGTGCGATACTGTTGCTTTATGTCTTTTTTCTTGCCATCAAGTATCTTTTTGCTTTTGTATAATAATGCAATGTGGTCACATAACTTTTCTACTGATTCCATTATATGAGTAGAAAAAATAACAGTGGCACCCTTATCTCTCAGGTTCAATATCTCATCTTTAATAATATTCACATTTATAGGATCGAAGCCTGAAAATGGTTCATCAAGTATCAACAGTTGAGGTTCATGCAGTACCGTTGCTATAAACTGGATCTTTTGTTGCATTCCTTTTGATAAATCCTCAATATTCTTGCGCCTCCAATCCAACATTTCCAGTTTCTGTAACCAGTGCTTGATGCGATCGATAGCCAGGGAACGATCCATACCTTTCAGTCTGGCTAGGTAAAGCAGTTGCTCGCCAACTCTCATTTTTTTATATAATCCCCTTTCTTCGGGAAGATATCCTATACTTTGGGTATGATTGCGCTGTAATTTTTTACCATTTAATAGGATGGTTCCGGAATCCGCCTGAAGGATGGAAGTAATAATTCGAATTAGGGTAGTTTTACCGGCACCGTTAGGACCTAGTAATCCAAATATGGATTGTTTGGGAATTTGAAGACTGATATTGGTTAATGCCTGATGATCAGCATAACTCTTATTAATATTCTGTGTTTCGAGCAGATACAATGGTCTTCCTTTTTTGGTAAATATAGAATTTTGGAAGCCCAGAAAAGATGGTGGGTGTTAAAATGTTTTGAAAATGATGTTTCCCATGGTCACGTTTATATTAAAGGTGATCAGGTTTTCGGCATCTTGATCATAGAGTCTGTTGACGAAAACATTTTTGCGAATCTCAGTAAAATCCTGAGAGATCTGGATACGGCATAATGGACTATCGTGAATGTAGATGATCATGGGATTTATGGATTCGTTAGCGTTCACAATCAAATTACCTGCACCAACCGTAGCATTCACATTGCTTTTAACCAGGCTCTTGTTGGTAAAATCAAGAAATAGGGATCCGAATCCTACATCTGCGATAATGGTTTTTGCATTGGACAAAGCTATTTGTCTGGCTTCCAACTGTCCCAGATCCACCTTAATACAGAAAGTGTCCATTTCTTGCTGGTTATATTGCCCCGAAACGTAACCTACATTAACATCTGCGCTTCCTGTGGTGATATTCAGTTTCTCGACAGCTAGTCCCGACAAGTCAACATAAGCATTTCCCATACCGTAATTCAGGTTTAAGCTAATCGGCTTCTTCTTAGACAAATAAATATGCCACTGATTTTCACTAATTCCACCATCATTGCTGAATACATTAAACACCACTGATTTAGTGGAGGATTCATTTGTTTTACCGTCTATGAAGTTGACATTTACCCGTTGTGTCCGATTGTCAAGAACAGACTCGCAGGAGGGGCTTAAGGCATTGGATGATGATTTTCCGTAGATGTTGACGGGGTGGATGTTTGGTGTGGGGCGAATGTAACAAGTGCCGGAACCACCTGATAAAGTCAGGTCTACTTTATCAAAGGAATTGCTATTTTCAACTGTATAGTACTTTTTTATTTGGCCATAGGAACAAAGTTCCATAAGGCCCACCAGCCCTAATAGTACAAACCTCCACATGTTTATTCCATACGGAAAGGGACGGTAAGAGTTGCAGCACAAAAGAAAAATAAGGTGGAATTCTTACGTTTACTTGTTCAATTAAAGAATACCATGATTCTTTAGAAGAATTCTTTCATTCGTTCAAAAAAGCTTTTCTCGTACTTGCCCGGATTCGGTTTGAAGTTGGATGAACTACGTAGGTTTTCCAGCACTTTCTTTTCTTCCGAGGTAAGGCTCTTGGGTGTCCAAACATTTACGTAAATTAATTGGTCACCTTTTCCATAGCCGTTTAGATCTTTTATGCCTTTTCCTCTAAGTCTCAATATTTTACCACTTTGGGTTCCAGGTTCTAGTTTAATCTTGACTTTACCATTAATGGTGGGTACTTCCAGTGAGGTCCCCAATGCCGCATCGATAAAATTTACATACAGATCGAAGATGACGTTGTTGCCATCACGTTTGAGTAGCTCGTGCTCCTTTTCTTCAATTAAAATTAATAGATCTCCAGCTACACCTCCCATGGGGGCTTCGTTCCCTTTTCCAGACATGCTCAATTGCATACCATCACCGACTCCAGCAGGGATCTTAATTTCGATCACTTCTTCTTTTGACTCCAAGCCGGTTCTATCAACACCGGCTGGACGGTGATCAAGAATTTGTCCGGATCCATGGCAGCTAGGACAGGTGTTAGTGCTCATCATTTGTCCAAGCATGGTATTCACCACCTTTCTTACCTGTCCTGATCCTCCGCAGGTTGAGCAGCTTTTAAAAGTGATGCCTTTTGCTGCAACCAAACGGTTAACTTTAATTTTTTTTGTAACACCGTTGGCAATTTCTTCAAGGTTGAGCCTAAGTTTGATCCTGAGGTTGGATCCTTTCAGAACTCTTGATCTTCCACCACCAAAAAAGCTGTCAAACGGGCTTCCACCACCAAAAATATCTCCGAATTGGCTGAAAATGTCCTCCATGGACATGCCCCCTCCACTAAAACCTCTTCCATTCATTCCTTGATGGCCAAAGCGATCATATTGTTGCTTCTTATCTGGGTCTTTTAGTACCTCGTAGGCTTCAGCGGCTTCTTTGAATTTCTCCTCTGCTGACGGATCGTCCGGGTTTTTATCTGGGTGATGTTTTATGGCCACTTTCCTATAGGCCTTTTTTATATCAGTAACTCCAGCTGATTTATCAACACCCAATACTTCGTAATAATCTCTTTTAGCCATTTTTTCAGGTTCCAATTACAACTTTTGCATATCGTATTACTTTGTCATTAAGATAGTATCCTTTTTCTACTACGTGTACGATTCGGTTCTTTAGCTTTTTCTTTGGTGCGGGTATCTGTGAAATTGCCTCGTGAACTTCGGCATCAAAACTTTTACCTTCAAGGTCCTCCATTGGTTTAAGACCTTTGTTTTTCAGTTCTTTTAGCAGCTTTTGATATATAAGGTTTATCCCCTCACGCTCAACATCTGATTCTGACCTTTCAGCAGCCTCTCTGGCCCTTTCAAAGTCATCAAGAACTGGTAATAATGCAGTCATTAGATCAGCACTGGCAGAACCTATTAATTCCAGCTTTTCTTTCGCGGTTCTCCGTCGAAAATTTTCAAATTCAGAGTACAGTCGTAAGTGTTTGTCCTTAGACTCATTCAATTCATGAGTTAGTTTTTCTGTTTCTGACTGTTCATTTTCTGTTGTCACTTCAGGCTCTCCTTCAGGCTCGTTAACCTCGGTATGATGGTTTTCAATGACTTTTTCCGAATTATTCTCTGTCTGGTTAGGTACCTGGGCACCGTCAATCGGTTTTTCTTTCATTTTATCGCTTAAAGTTCAAAGATTCTCTCTATAGGGACACAATTTTTTTGCCAAATCGCATTATTATGACATAATGACACCTTTTTTATGAGATATCTTAGTGTAGCACGCTCCAGATTAAGTCTTTGAGCTGGTCCAATCCCTGATTTGACACCGAGGATATAAATACATATGGTAAAGGCAGTTTCAGTTCTTCCGTAATCTCGGATTGGAGTTCCTCATCCAGCAGATCACTTTTAGTAATTGCAAGTAAGCGCTTTTTGTCCAAAAGTTCTGGATTGTATCGCTGAAGCTCTTGCAGCAATACCATAAATTCATTTTCAATGTCGTGTGAGTCAGCTGGAACAGTAAATAAAAGGACACTGTTTCGTTCTATATGCCTAAGAAATCGAAGTCCTAAACCTTTACCTTCCGAAGCGCCCTCGATTATGCCGGGAATATCAGCCATTACAAAAGATCTGTGATCTCGATATGCGACCACTCCCAAATTGGGAACTAAAGTAGTAAAAGGGTAGTCTGCAATTTCTGGTTTGGCGGCAGTAATAGTGGATAATAAAGTAGATTTCCCGGCATTTGGAAATCCTACCAAACCAACATCTGCCAGTAACTTCAGTTCAAGAATTACCCACTCCTCTTTGCCAGGTTCCCCCGGCTGTGCGTATCTTGGCGACTGATTGGTAGAGGATTTAAAGTGTGTATTTCCCAGGCCTCCACGACCCCCTGAGTTAATAACTTCTAGTTTACCTGGCTCTGTAACTTCAGTGATTATGGCACCAGTATCAGCTGATTTGGCCACAGTGCCTAGTGGTACTTGCAGAATTTCGTCTCTTCCCTGAGCACCTGATTTCCCGCTGCCAGCTCCAGGCGCTCCATTACCAGCAATAACATGTTTTTTATAGCGTAGATGCAGTAAGGTCCATAGTTGTTGATTGCCTTCCAATACAATATTGCCTCCTCGTCCACCATTCCCTCCATCTGGTCCACCTTTCGGGACATGCTTTTCTCTCCTAAAATGTGCCGATCCTGCACCTCCAGCGCCGGAGCGGGCGCACAACTTTACATGATCAATGAAATTAGAGGAAGCCACAATATCAGAATGTTATGCCATCTCATACAGGGGATCGAGAACAATGCAAACCTTACCGAAGATCTCATCCATGGACCCAACGCCATCAACAGTGACAAGTTTGTCCTGTAGATTATAGTACGAGGCCACAGGAAGGGTTTTGTTCCTGTATTCGGTGATTCTAGTCTGAATTTTTACCTCATCCTGGTCATCGGTCCTCCCAGAGATTTTTGCCCTTAAACGCAACCGGTTTTTGAGCTCATCCTCTGGTACATTCAGCAGGATCATTACCGATATAGACGCATTAGCTAACTTCAGTATCTGATCAAGAACCTTGGCTTGATGAACTGTTCTGGGGAAACCGTCAAAAATGAATCCATTAGTGTTAGGAGTGTGATTGATCTTGTCTTCAACCATACCGATAACAATTTCATCGGGGACTAGTTTTCCATTATCCATGTATTTTTGCGCCTGCAGGCCCAGGTCTGTACCCTCACCGAGGTGCTTCCGAAAAAGATCTCCCGTGGAAATGTGGGTCAAGTTGTATCGATTAATTACACGTTCACTTTGTGTGCCTTTGCCAGCACCTGGCGGTCCGAAAAGCACTATGTTTAATTGTTTTTGCATTTCAATTGTTCAGGGCGCTTACAACTCCTTTATTTGGTAAATATCTTTTAAATTTCTGCCCTGACCATCATAATCAAGGCCATATCCAATCACAAATTTGTGCGGGATCTTAAAACCTACATATTTAAGGGATATATTTTTATTAAAAACTTCAGGTTTTAACAGTAAAGTGGCAATTTCCACTGAATGCGGTCCAAGTTCCTGTAACTTTTTAATGACATGGAATATGGTTTCACCGGTATCAATTATGTCTTCAATAATGATAATGTCCTTATCTTTTATGTTCTCCTTAAGCCCGATTAGTTCCTTGATGTTTTCTGTACTGGTGGTACCTTGATACGAAGAAAGCTTTATAAATGAAATTTCAGCTGGTAAGGTAATCCCTTTCATCAAGTCAGCTGCAAACATGAATACCCCATTGAGAACTCCTAGAAATAAAGGTCTTTTGCCAGCGTAGTCCAGATTGATTCGATCAGCAATTTGGTTGGTTCTTTCTAAAATACTTTCGTAGCTGATATATGCTTCAAATTCTTTGCCGTGAACGATCATGATCTGAAAATTTCAGGTCTATATGGCTGGCAAATATAGGGATAATATGAAAAGAATGCACACTTGGAACATGTACAGATTCCTGAAAATTCTTACATAGTTGGTTACCCAGCGTTGGATTTGAGTATTTAGCTTTAGTACAGCCATGGGTCGTGATAGAGGGTCCTCTTACAAAATGAGAATTCAAGGCAGAAAAAAGGATTTAATTATTACTTTTATTAAAAAAATCACTTAAAAGAAATTTAAACCTGATTGGTTAAAAAATTATGCAGCAAAGTATCTTCGTGTTGAACGCTGTAAATTCCGTAGCCAATCAATTTTTTTTGGAGCTTCGAGACAAAAAAACCCAACTGAACAAAGGACATTTTAAAAGGAACCTGATAAAGTTGGGACAGATAATGGCATATGAATTATCCAAAAGTCTACAGTATCAACAGATCAAAATAGAAACAGTACTGGGACGGAGCTCCATTAATGTTATACAGGAACCGCCAGTTTTATTCACTATAATTCGAGCCGGATTACCCTTTTTGGAGGGCTTTCAAGAGCTTTTTGATCAATCCGATTGCGGATTTATTGGGGCTCACCGAATAGAAGGAAAGAAAGAGGATATTGAGGTATCTTTGGGATATCATGCCATTCCCCCATTCGATGACAAGGATTTAGTGGTAGTGGATCCGATGCTGGCTACAGGTAAATCACTGTTGGCTTCTTTGGAGTTGATCCTGGAAAAATGTACTCCTAAAATGCTCCATTTGGTGTTTGCTATTGCCTCACCTGAAGGGATTGAGAATCTCAAGCAATCAATCAAGGTCCCAAACAAATTATGGGTTGGTGCGGTGGACGAAGGCTTGAACCAGAAAGGTTTTATTGTTCCAGGATTGGGAGACGCCGGTGACTTATTGTTTGGAAATAAAATTTGATTAAACAGCTGTATGACCGAATACCTGATTTTCCTTTTTGCCGGACTCTTTTTGCTGGTCCTTGGAGGGAACTTTTTAGTTAAGGGTTCCACTAATTTAGCTTTGCGTATGAGAATTTCCCCACTGGTGGTGGGACTAACTATTGTTGCATTCGGTACTAGCTCACCTGAACTTCTGGTTAGTATAAATGCTGCACTTTCGGGCAGTCCGGACTTGACCATGGGTAATGTTATCGGTTCCAATATTTGTAATCTGGCCCTGGTGCTGGGAGTGGCAGCCATCATACGACCAATACGTGTAAACTTTGACAGTATCAAAATAGATTGGCCAATGACTATGGGGAGCTCCGTATTATTATACTTTTTGGTCAGGGAAGGATTACTCAAATCGTTTGAGGGTTTATTGTTCATTGCATTGATAGTAGGATATACCATATTTATAATAAATAAGTCTAGAAATGAGAATCATAAGAACAATTCCACAGACCGCCCTGAGTTGTCACATCGCGACAAGAGGAAACATTTATATAAAGATATCGTTTTAATAGTACTCGGTTGCCTGGGATTATTTTATGGGTCTGATTTGTTCGTCGAAGGAGGGAAGGATTTGGCGCTTCTCTTTGGCATCAGTGAAAGAGTTATTGGTATTACCGTATTCGCACTGGGTACCAGTTTACCTGAACTGGTCACTGCTTCAATTGCCTCTTTCAAAGATCAGACAGATTTGGCCCTGGGAAATTTGATGGGGTCAAATATTTTCAACATTCTGTCAATTTTGGGGATTACCAGCATAATTAAGGAAATCGAGGTGAGTGATGTATTTCTTAACGTCGATATGATTTGGATGTTAGGGATTACCTTATTAATTCTGCCGATGATGATCCACAAAAGACAGGTGGGCAGGAAGGAAGGGGTGGTATTGTTGTTGATATATGGTTATTATACGTTTAAAGTATTAAGCACAAGTTCTCATGTTTTCTGAATTTTTAAAATACATTTCAATATACCTGCTGGGTATGACAAAATTCATGATTGGTCCTCCAACTGGTGTGGCTATTGGCATTTCCACCTTTTGGATTGTTGTAATAAGTGTCTTAGGCATGATGACCAGTGTGTTGATATTTTCTCTAATTGGGGAACGTACCGGATATCCCCGGATCACTCGTTTGATAAATTATGTCAAAGGTAAAAAGACCATCAATAAGCACTTCATGTACCTATGGAAGAAGTTTGGAATAGTGGGTGTTACATTTCTGACCCCAATCTTTTTCACCCCCATCATCGGTACTATCTTGGTTACAGCCATGGGCAGCCCCCGGGAAAAAGTGTTAGTCTATATGTTCTTCAGCGCAATTTTTTGGTCCATAACCTTGAGTAAAATAGCCATGGTTGTTGTTTAAGGGGGATTACGGGATTTAAGTTTCATCCGGCAGGATGTCAATGTCCTTAATCAATATTTTTTCAGCAATTTTTTTCCCGGTAGGAGTAGCTGCCAGACCTCCTAATGCGGTTTCTTTGTAGCGATCTTCCAAACTTTGTCCGACTTCCCCTAATGCCTGTACGCACTCGTCAACCGGTATAATGCCACTGACATCTGCTATGGCCATTTGAGCTGAAGCATAGGCAATAGCTGCGGCACTGGCATTTCGCACGATACAGGGAACTTCCACTAATCCAGCTACCGGGTCACACACCAGCCCCAGCATGCATTGAATGGTAATTCCAACTGCATTGAAAACCTGGTCCACAGAACCTTCTAACGCGTAAACAATGGCTCCTGCAGCCATGGCCGCTGCACTACCGGTCTCAGCCTGACAACCTCCAACTGCGCCAGCTAATGAAGCATTTTGTTCAATGATCAGTGCAATGCCAGCACTAACCAGCAAGCATTCCAGAATCTTCCTTTCTTCGAAATGGTGTGTTTCTTGTAAGGTGACCAACGTGCCCGGCAAAATTCCTGAGGCTCCTGCCGTAGGAGCAGCCACTACCCGTCCCATACATGAATTAACTTCTTTTGCTGCAAGAGCCCTGGCCACCAATTTCTGGAAGGAATCAGAAAGAACCGGTGTAGTGTGTTGATATACTTTTTTCCCCGCATTTTCAATCATACCCGAATTCGTACTCAACTCTTCTTCAAGACCTGTCTGAACGGCCTCTTTCATTACCCTGTAGGCACGTAAAAGCCCTTCCCATATCTCCTTTTCGTTGCCTCCTTTTTGCTCAATTTCATAGTTTACTACCGGTCGATACAACGGCACTTGCTCCTCATCACAATGAGATTTCCAACTTTTGAAATCGTTGAACAAAAGGCTCATAAATATTTGAATTTGGTTGAATAAAGATACAAAAATTCTTTATGGAAAATCCCTAGCTTCACCGGGCCAAACTTATCAGGTGATTTCCTTATTTCTGTTATCTTTGGCGCATGCAATTGAGCAACGATCTGATTTTGAAGGCTGCTGCTGGCCAACCGGTTTCGCGCATACCGGTATGGTTGATGCGACAGGCAGGTCGTATTTTGCCTGAGTACAGAGCAGTTCGGGAAAAACTAAGTGGTTTTATAGAATTGGTCCGAACACCACAATTAGCTGCTGAAGTTACCATCCAGCCTGTGGATATATTGCAAGTAGATGCGGCAATCATTTTTTCGGATATTTTGGTTGTCCCTGAAGCAATGGGACTTCCCTATGAACTAGTGGAGAATAAAGGACCCTTTTTCCCTCGAACCATAAGTTCAAAGGAGGACGTGAACCGCCTAAAAATTGCCGATCCCGAATCCGACCTGCACTACGTAACAGAAGCAATCAGACTGACAAAAATGAATCTGAATAACCGGGTACCGTTGATCGGGTTTGCGGGAGCTCCCTGGACAGTTTTTGCGTACATGGTGGAGGGCTCGGGCAGCAAAACTTTTTCCAAAGCCAGGCGGATGCTGTATCAGCAACCAAAACTTTCTCATACGCTTTTAGAGAAAATTACCTCCAGCACCATTGCTTACCTAAAGGCACAAATTCAAGCCGGAGCTGATCTGATACAAATATTTGATTCCTGGGCCGGCATACTTCCCAAAGTACATTATAAGACATTCTCACTGCCATACATTCAAAAAATTTGTGCGGCTATTGAACACACACCCGTTACGGTATTCGCTAAAGGAGCACAATTCGCCTTGCCCGAATTGGGACAGCTACCCTGCGAAACCATAGGGCTGGACTGGCAGATGGACATAAAAAATACTCGCCGAATAGTGGGGCCAGATAAGACTTTGCAAGGGAACCTGGATCCTTGCGTGTTGTATGCCTCTTTTTCAGATATCTCCAAACACACGAAAAAGATGATTCAGGAGTTTGGGTCGCAGCGATACATCGCCAATTTGGGGCATGGAGTTTATCCTGACACCAAGGTAGACGCTGTCAGGTGTTTTATTGATACGGTGAAGGAATCTGAGATCTAAGACCTGAGATCTCAGATCTGCTAGGAAAGTCGTGCAAGTACTTCTTTCATTTGACTAATTGCCTTCCTGAGATTTTCCTCAGAAGCAGCATAACTAATGCGCACACAATTTGGAGCTCCAAAAGCGGCGCCGGTAACCAGGGCTACATGAGCTTCGTCTAAAATATACATACACAAATCATCTGAGTTTTGTATGGTGGTAGTGCCATCGCTTTTACCAAAGTACTCGCTGATATCAGGGAAAAAATAAAAAGCTCCCTGAGGCAAACGGGTGCGAATGCCTGGGATTTCCTCAAGAAGTTCCATTACTAAGTCTCTTCTTCTTAGATATTCAGCGGTCATGGCAAATGTAGGGCCAAGGTCTTCATTCAATGCTGTCAACGCCGCGCGCTGTGCAATTGAGCAATTGGCCGAAGTGATTTGTCCTTGTATTTTGGCACAGGCTTTGGCAATCCACTGGGGGGCGGCGATATAACCTACCCTCCATCCGGTCATAGCAAACCCTTTGGCGAAACCATTTACTGTAATGGTACGGTCATACATTTCGGGGAACGATGCCATACTGACGTGTTCTCCAGTATAATTAATATGCTCATAAATCTCATCAGCAATTACATATATATCAGGATGTCTGGCCAAAACTTCCGCCATTTCCGCCATTTCCTGTCTGTTGAAAACACTTCCGGTTGGGTTTGAAGGTGACGAGTAGATCACAACTTTTGTTTTTGGAGTGATAGCGGCTTCAAGTTGCTGGGCAGTGGCTTTGAAGTCGCTTTCAATTCCGCCCTCGAGATATACCGGGACCCCTTCCGCAAGTTGAACTATTGCCGCATAGCTTACCCAATAAGGAGTGTACACGATCACCTCATCCCCCGGATCTACCAGGCTGTACATAGCATTGGCTATAGATTGCTTCGCTCCATTAGAAACAACAATCTGGTCGGGAGTGTATTCGATGCTGTTATCTCTTTGTAACTTGGTACAAATAGCTTCTCTCAAATCCAGATATCCGTTTACGGGAGGATAACTGAAATACTTTCCCTCGTCTATCGCCTTTTTTGCTCCTTCACAAATATGGGCTGGGGTTTTGAAATCAGGCTCACCCAGGCTTAATGCTATAACTTCAATACCCTGAGCACGATATTCTCTGGCCTTGGCAGCCATAGCTAAGGTGGCAGATTCGGCAAGGTTTTGGATCCTTTGTGAAATTGGATTTGTGGGTGCTACTGTGCTACTCATAAGTTCTTATTTTTTAAAATCCAAAAGTAACTATAAACCTTGGCAGATACCAACAAATTGCGTGAGGAAATTATTCAAGTACTGTATAGTGTCATGTCAAGCGTGACATGACACTAGTGTTCCACTTCATAACTACGTCTTCGTAAAATACTATTCCCCAGAGTGATCTCGTCTGTGTACTCCAGTTCACCTCCTATTGGCACTCCACGTGCGATAGCGCTGATCTTCACCTGATGAGGCTGGAGCTTTTTGGTGAGGTAGAAGGCAGTGGTATCACCCTCCATGGTGGGACTCAGAGCTAAAATGATTTCATCAACTTTCGGTTTAGAACATGCTACCCTGTCGATTAACGAGTTAATATTAAGCTCATCTGGCCCGATGCCATCAATTGGAGAAATGATCCCTCCTAATATATGATAACATCCACTATACTGACCGGTATTTTCAATAGCCAAAACATCCGGGAGATCCGCCACCACACAGATTAATTGACGATTTCTGCGTGGATTAGCGCAGATATTACACTGAGGGCCATCTGAAATATTGTGGCAATTTTCACAATACTGAATATCTCGGCGTAATTTTGTAATGCTGTCAGCTAGAGACTCGCTTACAGAAACCTCATTTTTTAGTAAATGAAGGACCAATCTAAGGGCGGTTTTTTTGCCTATACCAGGTAGCTTCGAAACTTCTTCAACGGCATTCTCAATAAGGCGGGAGGGAAACTGCATGAAATTAGAAAAGATAGTTCACGGCTAAAGTACCCTGGCATCTATACCTACATCACAAATAGCCTCTTTCATGGGCTTGAGCTTAGTTACCGGGCCTTTTTTTACTGAGCACTTACCTTGATGATGGATAATTAGAGTACATTGTTCAGCCTGCTCAGCAGAGTGTCTGCATACCCGGATCAAAGTTTCAATAACGTGTTCAAATGTATTATAATCGTCATTGAAAATAACCAGATCCTTTGGCTTTTCTTTCTCTTCAAGAACCTCAACTAGCTCCTCTTCTTGAAATTGGTATGGCATCGCTTTAGATAAGTGTAATGGTAAAAATAAAAAAATTTTAGACAACTTTGGGTGGTGTAGGTTCTCAATGTTATATTTCGTGAGCTTTAAATACCATTCTATGAGTTCTACACTAGTTCTTTCGGTAATATCAGGATATTTCTTTTTACTGATTCTCATTTCCTATTTTACCTCCCGAAACGCAGACAATAAGACATTTTTCACAGCCAATAAACAATCACCCTGGTACCTGGTGGCATTTGGAATGATCGGAGCTTCTCTATCGGGAGTTACCTTTATCTCGGTTCCCGGCTGGGTAGCCGATAGCCAGTTTTCCTATATGCAGATGGTATTTGGTTACCTGATTGGCTATATGGTGATTGCTGGGGTGTTGCTACCACTTTATTATCGGCTAAACCTAACTTCCATCTATACCTACCTGGAAACCAGATTTGGGTTTTGGTCTTATAAAACAGGGGCCATGTTTTTTCTGGTTTCCAGGACCATAGGTGCATCTTTCAGGTTATTTTTGGTAGCAGGTGTTTTGCAGTTGGCTATGTTCGAAGAATGGGGAATGCCCTTCGAAATTACCGTACTGATTACCATTGTATTAATCTACATCTACACTTTTAAGGGTGGTATCAAAACCATCGTGTGGACGGACACCTTGCAAACCCTTTTTATGCTGTTATCGGTAATAATCAGCATTACACTGGTGGCGGGAAGCCTGGGCCTAAGCTGGAGCGGACTGGTGCAAACAGTGAACGAAAGCCAATACTCAAAGGTATTCTTTTGGGACTTCCAGAGTGGGCAGAACTTTTTCAAACATTTTATTTCAGGCGCTTTCATCGCTATTGTAATGACAGGCCTAGATCAGGACATGATGCAAAAGAATCTGACCTGTCGGACCTTAAAGGACTCCCAGAAAAACATGATATGGTTTAGTGTGGTATTAATCGGAGTAAATCTGTTGTTCCTTTTTTTAGGCGCATTACTTTACATATATGCAGAGAACCAAGGCATCCAGTTGCCGGAGAACACAGATGATCTCTATCCACTGCTGGCATTAAAACATTTCGATGTTCTGGCAGGGGTAGTATTCCTTTTGGGAATTACCGCAGCAGCCTACAGCAGTGCAGATTCAGCGTTAACCGCGCTGACCACCTCGTTTTGCGTGGATTTTTTAAATTTCGAAAAGAAAGCACACCCGGGACAAAAAAGAACACGAATGATGGTCCATGTAGGATTTTCGGTACTGCTTTTTGCGGTGATTTTGATTTTCAAAGCAATAAACAATTCTGCGGTAATCAGTGCGGTTTTTACGGTGGCGGGCTATACCTATGGACCCTTGTTAGGGCTTTATACTTTTGGCCTGTTTACCAAACGGGTTGTCAAGGACAAATTGGTGTTGCCTCTATGTATATTGACCCCGATATGCTGCTATATAATTGATGCTTTTGCTAGTAACATGGGATTTGAATTTGGGTTCTTTATTTTGATTGTAAATGGATTTCTGACGTTTTTAGGACTTTGGATAATCTCGAGATCTCAGATCTCAGATGTCAGAGTTCAGATCTGAAAAAGTCCTGCAAAGATCAGAGATCAGAGATCACAACAGTTCCTTCATGGGGTCCCAAAACAGCTCCTCAAACTCCGATACTTGATCGTTTTCGACCCGGATTCCTTCAGCCTCAAGCAACTCCTGCATTCGTTGGGGGTGACTGAAATGATGTCTTCCAGTAAGCAGGCCTTTGTGGTTGACCACGCGATGCGCTGGAACTTCAGGATCTGTTCCTGCTCCATTCATGGCCCATCCGACCATGCGGGCGCTGCTTTTCGCTCCCAGATAAGCGCCAATAGCTCCATAGCTGGTTACTCTTCCCTTGGGTATCAGCTTAGCTACGTCGTATACGTTTTGAAAGAAATTATATTTGTCCATGGGAATTAATGGCCATTCCCGAAAGAATGGCCATTATGCAAGTAGTCAGGAAAAGTGCGCATGAGAGGATTCGAACCTCCACGCCCGAAAGCACTGCCTCCTGAAGACAGCGTGTCTACCAGTTTCACCACATGCGCAAGTGTGTATTCCCGAGGAATTAAAATTACCTTTTTTCTTTAATTAATAATGAAAGTAAACAAATCCATACCGTGTGATCTATCATCTCACTCAATTCAAATCTTTTATTTATTATTTTCAGCCATTGTTTATTAGCAGTATTTTTCGAAATTATCGCTGGTAACGCTGCCGGAACAATATCACCATGAAGCAAAGGATCAAGCTGAATACCTACCCTCTTACCGTCTACTTGGCTGTAACAGGTTACCTAATAACATTCTCGTGCACTTACCAGCAAGAAGATTCCGGGAAGGATGATTATATATTGTCTATTTCAGCCCTGCCAGAATACGAGAGAAATATTGATCATGCTGGATTGATTGTTAGTGCTATGAAGTGGGATGAAGACTGGCAGTTGCGCGATCGAGCCACTGGAATTTACCGTACATCTTGTTTCAATTGCCACGGTAACAATGAACAACCCGGGTCTCTTCCAAATTCAAACAAGTTTTGGAAGGATAATTTCAAAAATGGCTCAGATCCTTATTCAATGTACAGAACAGTGACGCAGGGATTCGGACAAATGCCTCCACATCCTCACCTGGTACCGAGTCAGAAATATGAAGTAATTGCATTTATAAGAGAAGAGCTGATTAAGGTCAATAACCCCAAGGAGTATTTTTATGTGGACTCCTCGTATCTCGCCAGTCTTCCCCAAGGAGAAAGTGAAGGACCAGTACCACAACCATATCATCCATGGTCCGATATGGACTATGGCAACTGGTTGATCAGATGCTATGAGATGTCGGATTCAGATGATCCACCTAAAGTAATCTCTACCAAGGGTTCCCCTCTGCCCAATGAGGACTATAGCCAGGTTAATTTTGCGTACAAAGGAATTGCCGTTCGTCTGGATAAAGGTGAGGGAGGCATTGCAGCAGGAACCGCTTTTGCACTTTTTGATCACGATCTCCTGCGGTTTGTAGGTGCATGGACAGGCAAAGGATTTATTGACTGGGAAGAGATCCTACTGGATGATCAACACAATACTTACCCACGAACTGTTGGTCAACGCCAATTTGCCAATCCCATAACTCCAGGTTGGGCGAACCCGCTCACTGGGTCTTTTAATGATCCTCGTTCCCTAGGATCAGACGGCAGACCTTTTGGTCCGCTACCAAAGGATTGGGCGCATTATAAAGGTCTCTACCGACATGACAATCGAATTGTGATCAAATATACCGTCGGAGATGCTACTGTATTAGAAACCTATGACCTGGTAGAAGCGGGGGTGCAACCCATAGTAAGTCGAACTTTGCAAGTAAGCGGTGCCAGCAAACCTTTAAAACTAAGGGTATCTCCTGACTCTACCTCCGTTTTGATCAAAGGAGCGGGTGTCAACCTTATAAAAGAGGATGGCTATATGGTAGTTAATACGGCTATAAACCCTTTAATTAATTTCACTTTATATATTTCCGCTCAGCCACAGGAAGAACTTGAGGCATCTGTTAAAATGTTGCCTGGTCCGGAGTTACTGGATAAATATACTAAAGGGAGTAAGAAGCAGTACACCGAATCGATCAGCAGCCCAATAATAGCAGGCAACCAAGAGGATCCTTATGCCGTGGATGTATTTACCCTACCGTTGATCAATCCCTGGAAAAGCCGAATGCGACTAACGGGTATTGACTATTTGGAGGGAGGAGAGTCAGCTGTGGTTTGTACCATTGATGGTGAAGTTTGGAGGGTAGAGGGGATCTTGCAACCATCGGGTAGTACTACCTGGCACCGCATAGCTACCGGGATGTTTCAACCTCTAGGCATTAAGGTGCATCAGGGAGATATATATGTTAGCTGCAGGGACCAGATAGTAATTCTGAGAGATCTAAATGATGACGGTGAGACAGATTTTTACGAGAGTTTCAACAGTGACCATCAGGTAACTGAACACTTTCACGAATTTGCCATGGGACTGCAAACTGACCCGGAAGGAAACTTCTATTACGCAAAAAGTGGACGACATGCCCGTACTTCCCTGGTGCCACAGCACGGGACTCTGATCAAGGTTAGCCCTGATGGGAAACATAGTGAGATTCTAGCTAATGGGTTTAGAGCAGCGAACGGTGTATGTATAAACCCGGATGGCTCCTTTTATGTGACAGACCAGCAAGGATTTTGGAACCCTATGAATAGAATAAATCGGGTTACTAAAGGAGGTTTCTATGGCAATATGTGGGGATATGGCGCTCCTACAGACTCTTCTGACAAAGCCATGAAACAACCTGTCATGTGGGTGGATATGAAATATGATCGCTCTCCTTCAGAATTACTTTGGGCTGAGTCCGACCGATGGGGCCCACTTAACGGCAGCTTGCTGAATCTTTCATACGGATACGGGAAAATCTATAGCGTTCTTACTCAGAAAATTGGAATCCAAGAACAGGCAGGTATGATTGAACTCCCCATACCTCAGTTTCCCACCGGGATCATGCGTGCCAGATTTAATCCCAAAGACGGTCAATTTTATGGCTGTGGCATGGCGGCTTGGGCTACTAATCGTATGATACAGGTAGGAGGGTTATATAGAGTAAGATATACGGGAAAGCCTCTCAATTTACCGATATCTATGGAGGCCTTGAAAACAGGAATTAATTTGAGATTTAGTGAACCAATTGATAAATCCACAGCGACTGACATAGATAATTTTGAGATAAATACCTGGGATATCAAAAGGAGTAGCAAATATGGTTCGGACCGGTATAATGAGCAGCAACTAGTGATCAGTAAAGTTGAAATAAGTGAAGATGCTGAAAACCTTTTAATACATCTTCCGGATATCCGCCCAACCTGGATAATGGAGATTAAATACCAGCTAAAAAGTAAGCATGGAGTTGCATTTAAAGGAGCGGTTCAAAATACTATTTACCAACTGGAATAATCTCATGCTTCTCTTCTCACCCTTTTCGCTGCTATTTTAATTTCGGATTTGATCAACATAAGAAACAGGGCTGCTGAAATACCTGCTGAACTGAACATCATACACATTACCATGATCTGATACCTGGCGGCTATAAACGGAGATACTCCTGATAGGATCTGACCGGTCATCATGCCAGGAAGTGAGACCAGACCAACAGCTAGCAGGGAATTTGTGATTGGGATGAGTGAAGACTTCAGGGCGATGATACGAGCCTGATCATAGGTCATATTGCGATTGATTTCTGCTTCCAATCTTTCCCCGGCAAGACTAATACTGTTCATGGCGCTGGCAAAAATCATCCCCGCCAGGGGTATCATATAACTTGGCAGATACCAGGGTTGCAAATTCAGAACACCCTGAGTAATCAATATTAATATTACACCACCACCCAATGTAATGGACCAAAAACATTTTAGATACAATTTCTTCCGAGGGATATTCATTGTTCGCAACGCGATCCAGCTTGATGAAAAGAGCATAACTGTAAGAACAGCTATAACCACCCACGAATTATCAGCCTTAAATATATACGCCAAAACATATCCAATGAGCATAAGCTGAACCAGCATCCGGAAAACCGCATAAATTGAGTTTCCGTGGCCAATTTTCCATTTCCACAAAATGATAATCACCAGGATGACCGGTATGAAAGCCAGGGCCAAATTAATATAGGGTATTGTTTGAATTGAATTATTCATGTCAGTTTTTTGCTAAAACGATAAACAAGGTATTGTTTTTGTATTTTTTTCGCAAGGCTACTTGCTTACAACGCTTTCAAATAAAAAACCCCACACTATTGTGTGAGGCTTCTTGTTTGCAGAGGGTGAGGGATTCGAACCCCCGGTACCTCGCGGTACAACGGTTTTCAAGACCGCCGCGTTCGACCACTCCGCCAACCCTCTGGGAATTTGATATTGAGTTTGCAAAGCTAATTTATTATTTGAATTTAAGCAAAACCAAAATCCTATTTAGCGGAGTTCCTCTGCCGTATTCAAAATACTGTTACTCCTTGCAGATTTATCTATGGAAGCATTAATTTCAAAACCAATTAGCATGATTACTGATAGCAATGACAGCCAGACCATCAATGCAATCAATACCCCAATGGAACCATAAAACTTATTGTAGGCAGCAAAATTGTTAATGTAGTAAGTAAAACCAAAAGTTACCGCCAAGCTTAGAGATGCAGCTGTTAAGGACCCCGGCGAGAAGAATTTCCAGCGGTCGTGAACCGCCGGAGCAAGATAATAAATGGATGATATAGCCACCAGGAAAATAAAAAACAACACTATAAACCTCAGGGCCAATACCAGAATAAAAACATAACTTTCTATATTTATCCAGGGGGCAGACTCCAGAATATTAATGGCTTGCTGGCCAATCACTAATAGTAACATGGCAAAGAAAAGTACCACAGCCAACATGAAGGTAAGCGAGGTGGCGATAAAGCGGGATTGAAAAAAGCTACGACTTTCTACCGTTCTGTAGCATTTATTGAAGGCTTTCATAAGCGACATCATTCCATTTGTTGCCAGAAATAGTGAGAAGAAGAAACCAAATGACAATAGTCCACTGCGACGGTTGCTAATTATGTCTTCAATGGTACTGGAAGCTACATCGTACATGGGGGCTGGCATCCAACCCTCCAGGAATTGCATAATTTGCTGATCAAGATCAGGTAAATCCGCGATCTGAATATATGGTATCAGGGTAAAAATAAATATAATGGCTGGGAAAATGGCCAATGTAAAATTAAAAGCCACACCGTTTGCTCGTGTAACAATTTCGTCGTTCTGAAGCTTCTCTATAAAGACCTCAACTATATCGTATAGTGAAACACCCTTCTTTCGCAAACGCACCCTTTTCAACAAGGACACCAGGTCCAGATAGTGGGTGGAATTAGTTATCATATTCCAGATTCTACGCTTCATCAAAAAAAGGCTTGAAAAGTTCCAATAAGATCTTCGGTGGGCGACAGGGCCTTCCCGAGTCCATCTTAACAAAAGCTAATAATGTATTGCCCGTATGTATCAACTCATCTTCTTCATTGAAGATATTGTAAAAGAACTGGATGCGAACTGATGGTAGCTCTTTCATGGTGACCTCAATACGAAGCAGTTCATCATATTTGGCAGGCTTTAAAAACCGGGAATGATTTTCAAGCACAGGCATCATTATACCCTGGCGTTCAAGGTCTCGGTAAGCAAAGCCCAAATGTCTTAGGCTTTCAACTCTCGCTACTTCGTAATAGGCAGCGTAATTCCCATAGTACACATATCCCATTTGATCCGTGTCTGCATATCTCACCCTGAGTTGAGTATTAAATAAAAACATTAGCGGTAAAGTTTAGCTCTATTCAAGGCGTTCTGAAATAATCTGGCGTTCCTCGAATGCTGAGATAAGTCAGTGGCAAAATTGTGATACCCCGAAAAGTCATCTTTTGCACACATATACAGATAATTATGATTTTCATAGTTCAAGACACCCATTATGGCAGCAATAGAAGGGGACCGTATTGGTCCCGGTGGAAGGCCGGTGTACATATAGGTATTGTATGGAGAATCAATTTCCTTATGTTCGTTCAATACCCGCTGAATGCTAAAATCACCCACCGCATAAACCAAAGTCGGATCTGCCTGTAAAGCCATATTTCGGTTAAGCCTGTTTATGTATAAACCTGCTATTCTTGTTAACTCATCATCGTGCTGCTGACTTTCGGCATGTACAATCGAGGCCAGCACCGAAACTTCTTTGGGAGACAGGCCCATTGATTGTGCTTTCTCTTTTTTCCTTTCATCCCAAAAATTTTGATATTCATTATATATCCTATCCATTAATTCAGGTGCGGAGATATCCCAATAAACTTCGTATGTGTTGGGGATGAACATGGAAAGAAAATTTTCCTGGTTAAATCCATAGGATTCAATCACCACAGAATCTGCCAGTAGCTGATTGAATTCTTCTGGTGGCAACGCAATATTCGCACATATTTTTTCAGCCAATTCAGAAACCAGTCGCACATTATTAAATGTGATATTAACGGGCACTTGATTACCTGAGCGCAGCAGGTCGATAGCCTCGATATTGTTCATATCACTTTTTAGAAGATATCGACCTTGCCTAATGTTCTTGTCATACCCCTTGAATTTGGCCAACATGCTGAATGAAATCAAATCGTGTACAATACCTTTGTGATACAACGAGTCCTGAAGCTGTTTGAAAGTGGTCCCCGGATAAATGTAGAAAAAGGTATCATCCTGCTGAACTAAAATGTTTGGAGTTTTGATAACCTGATAAATATAAAATGAAAATGAGCTCAGTAGTACACTAAAAATTATAATAACCAGGATTAATATTTTCCTACCCTTCATGGCTCAAAAGTAACAATTACTATAGAAAACCGGTTATTTGAATATTTTTGTCTCTGATCTTCCCCTGATTTCATGCGAAGTATATTAATTGAACCACAATACCTCCCTTGTATTGAATACTTTGCTGTAATTGATTCGGTGGAAAAGGTAGTGCTTGAGTGCCATGAAAACTACCTGAAGCAGACCTATAGGAATAGGTGCCGGATCATGACTGCTCAGGGCCCATTTGAACTTTACATCCCGGTGTTGCAACCCGGGGGCAAGATTAAAATGAAAGATGTCAAAATTGATCATGGTCAAAAATGGGTTAAGGATCATTGGCGAACCATTAATGCTGCTTATGGAAACGCCCCTTTTTTCGAACATTTTGGATTCTTATTTGGGGAAGTACTCCATAAAAAATTTGATTTCCTTCTGGACCTAAATATAGAGTTGTTGATGCTTTGTCGAAAACTCCTGGACATTAACATTCCTTTTGAACAGACCTCCTGTTACCTTGCAAAAACCGGAGCTGACATGGTAGATTGGAGGTCGAAAATTCACCCGAAAAAAGCTCTGGAAAATAATCCCTTTTATAAGCCATGTAACTATAATCAAATTTTTGGCAAAAAGTTTGTGGGTAATTTAAGTATTATTGATTTGTTATTTTGTGAAGGTGTGTCGGCCAGACAGATTCTGGATTACAGCAAACCATAAGTGGAATTTTTTGACCTTTTTGATTGTTCTGTAGTCAGAAAAATTGTTTTAATTCATGGTATAATTAATCTAATCGATATACATTTACATTAACTAGTTGTAGTGTTTTATAATGGAGGCAAAATTTTCCAATAGAGTTAAAGAGGTTATTTCCTTAAGCCGGGAAGAGGCCTTGCGTTTGGCCCACGACTACATTGGTACTGAACATTTGCTACTGGGAATGATCCGCGAAGGAGAAGGAGTGGCCATCAGTTTGCTTCAAAAACTGGGCGTTTCCATTGATGACTTACGGGTTGCTATTGAACAGGCTACCAAAGGCACTGCGGCCAAGGAGGTAAAGAACCTATCCAATATACCTTTAACCAGACAATCAGAAAAGGTACTCAAGATCACCTATCTGGAAGCCAAGATATTTAAAAGCCAACTCATCGGGACCGAACATCTATTGTTGTCGATACTTCGAGATGAGGACAACATTGCCTCCCAGATAATGGAAAAGTTTGAAGTGAGTTATGAAGTGGTTAAAGAACTATTGGAGTACCAGACAGACAACCCAATGGCCTCTTCGGAGACTGACGATCCGGATGATGATTCATCGAGAATATTTGGGAGCTCTTCCTCTTCAAAGGAACCAGGCAAAGGTTCGGAGAAGTCACGCACCCCGGTCCTGGATAACTTTGGCAGGGACCTGACTAAAATGGCTGAAGAGGACAAACTTGACCCAATAGTTGGACGGGAAAAGGAAATTGAACGTGTCGCTCAAATCCTGAGCCGGCGCAAAAAGAATAACCCCATTTTAATTGGGGAACCTGGTGTCGGTAAAACAGCGATCGCCGAGGGACTGGCCTTGCGGATCATTCAAAAGAAAGTGTCCAGAGTATTATTTGGAAAGCGGGTAGTCACTTTGGACTTGGCTTCACTGGTGGCTGGAACTAAGTATCGCGGCCAATTTGAAGAACGCATGAAGGCTGTTATGAACGAGCTGGAGAAATCTCCTGAAGTAATCTTATTTATCGATGAACTCCACACAATTGTTGGGGCAGGGGGCGCTTCCGGTTCTTTGGATGCCTCGAATATGTTCAAACCAGCATTGGCCCGAGGAGAGATACAATGCATTGGGGCTACTACCCTGGATGAATACCGCCAGTATATTGAAAAAGACGGAGCATTGGCCAGAAGATTTCAGATGGTAATGGTCGATCCAACTACACCGGAAGAGACCATTGAAATCTTAGTAAATATTAAAGACAAGTATGAAGACCATCACCATGTGAATTACTCTGATGGCGCTATTCAAGCTTGTGTAACACTATCAGACCGTTATATCAGTGATCGGTACCTTCCAGACAAAGCCATAGATGTATTGGATGAGGCTGGATCGAGAGTACACATTAACAATATTTATGTACCTGATGAAGTGGTAAGACTGGAAGAAGCCATTGAGGACATCAAAAAGGAAAAGAACCGGGTAGTCAAGAGCCAAAAATACGAAGAGGCCGCTCAACTCCGGGATAAGGAGAAAAAATTAATCGAGCAGTTGGATACAGAAAAACTGAAATGGGAGGAGGAGACAAAAACCAAACGCTACACGGTTGATGAAGAGAGTGTGGCGGAAATTATAGGGATGATGACCGGTATTCCCACTAATAGAATTGCTCAAAAGGAGAGCTTAAAACTATTGGGTATGGGTGAAGAGCTAACCAAAAAGGTGGTGGGTCAGGAAGATGCCATTGGAAAATTGGTAAAAGCCATCCAAAGAACCCGCGTTGGTCTTAAGGATCCCCGCAAGCCTATTGGTTCTTTTGTTTTCCTGGGACCTACAGGTGTCGGGAAAACCGAACTAGCCAAAGTACTGGCCTCCTATCTTTTTGATAAGGATGACGCACTGATCCGTATTGATATGAGTGAATACATGGAGAAGTTCAGTGTTTCCCGACTGGTAGGGGCACCTCCAGGATATGTAGGATATGAAGAAGGAGGTCAGCTCACCGAAAAAGTGCGCCGAAAACCATACAGTGTAGTATTGCTTGATGAGATTGAAAAAGCTCACCCCGATGTATTTAATATTCTTCTTCAGGTAATGGATGATGGAATATTGACCGATGGCCTGGGGCGCAAAGTGGATTTCAGGAATACTATTATAATCATGACCTCCAACATTGGGGCCCGTGATCTAAAAGACTTTGGTGCAGGTATCGGGTTTTCCTCTAGCGCAAAAGAAGAGAATATGGACGAGATAATGCGTTCAACTATTCAGAAGGCCCTGAAAAAAACCTTTAGCCCGGAGTTCCTTAACCGGCTTGATGATGTGATTGTTTTCAATTCACTGAAAAGAGGGGATATTCATAAGATTATTGAAATTACTCTTGGCAACCTATTTGCTCGAATTAAAGACCTGGGCTATAAAGTAGAACTAACCGCAAAGGCCAAAGATTTCTCTGGCTGAAAAAGGATATGATCCTCAATACGGGGCCCGACCTTTAAACAGGGCTATCCAAAAATTCTTAGAAGATGTAGTTGCTGAAGAGATTTTGAGAGGAGACATTATGGAAGGAGATGTGATCATTGCCGACCATGATGGGAAGTCGGATGAACTGAAGATCAGGGTCCGCAAGAAAAAAGTCCCCAAAGAAGAAAAATAACCAGGAGTCTCACTTCTTTCCAATCCCCAAATAATAGAATTTTTAGCTCATATATGGTACTTTTCAAGGAAATAATTCAATTATTTGCCCACTTTGCCACAATTAAGTAACTTGCATTTCGCTTTTCGTAAAATATGGCCTGAAATGAGACAATTGCCCTTTTTAGCAGCGCTGGTAGTATTTTTATCTTTACAGATGACAGGGCAGCAGGTCACCAACATCAACGCAAATCTTCTGGATGAAAGTATTGTACGGGTAGCCTATGATCTAGAGGGAGAGGTACCCGGCCAGTTATTTACGGTAAAGCTTTATAATTCTACAAATCAATTTAGCTTACCATTGGAGTATGTAGATGGTTATGTGGGAGAACGGGTTGAAGCCGGATTAAATAAGTTCATTGATTGGGATATTAGTAAGGAGTTGGTGGCATTCGAAGGAGAATTGACCTTCGAAGTTAAGGCAGAATTAACATTTACCCCCATCAATATGGTATTCCCCGAGAAAAATGCCATAACCCGGGGAAAGCAGCACATTATTACCTGGAGGGGAACCAATACCGGTGAACATGTGGATATTCAGCTATACCGCGATGGAAGGAAGATTAATACCATAACCAATACCATTAACGACGGACAGTATGAATGGGAGGTTCCTTATTCAACTAAACCTGGAAAGGGTTATTCCGTCAAGATAAATAGTACTTCCTCCAGCCAGACAGACACAGGTACAGAGTTCTCAATACATAGAAAGATACCTTTACTGGTTAAACTGATCCCTTTTGCAATTATTACACCTATTGTGATCAACTTAACAGAGGAGAAACCTGTTGAGCCGAAAATATTGCCAGCTCCACCAAATACGCCAAATTAACGTCCCGTGATTGAAATGGAAATAAAGAGAACTGGCATAGCATTACTATCTTTTCTGCTGCTTGGTATTCCAGGTCTGGCCCAGGTTGTAGAATTTAATTTAGCATCTCAGAGTGGATTAGAATCTGTGGGGACATTTACAGTTAGCGTTCAGCTTGATGTCGCAGCCGGGTCAGATATTGATGTTCCATTTACTTTGTCTGGATCAGCTACTGAAGGGGTTGTGGATGATTATACCATAACTACCAGTCCGGTAACCATCACCGCAGGCCTGTTAAGTACAGATATAATAATTACTGTAAATGACGATATAGATACGGAAAGCGGTGAAACTGTTGAGATTACCCTGGGTACACCTTCATTAGGCAGCTTAGGGACTACTACAGTACATATCGCGACCATAGATGATAATGACACCCCACCGGTAGTCACTATAACCTCCCCTGCCGACCCTACCACCGAAGTGGAAGGTACCAGCATCACATTTACTGCCACTGCCACTGATGTTGAGGAGGGAGATTTGGCCGGCAGCTTGTCTTGGGATTCTGATTTAGACGGCAATATAGGCAACGGTGGATCATTCAGCACCACCGCACTGTCAGTTGGGACACATGTGATAACTGCCAGTGTAATGGATGGTGGAGGATTACTGGGGAGTAATGTGGTAAACGTGACAGTAACAGCTCCTAATGCGGCGCCCACAATAGCGATTACCGCTCCTCCCGATGGACATACTGTAGTAGAGGGAACCAATATCAATTTCACAGGTACTGCAGATGATGCGGAGGATGGAGATATATCGACGAATATAGATTGGAATTCAGATCAAGATGGAGATTTTGATACCGGCGCATCTGTAAATATTAGTAACCTGTCGGTAAATACGCATACCATAACGGCTTCTATAACCGATAGTGAATCCATCACCACTACTGCCCAGATCACTGTTACGATAACTGCTAATACTGCTCCTACGGTGAGTATTACCCTGCCAGCAGCTGGCACTTCGGTGGATTTCGGTACAAACTTGACATTTACTGGTACCGCCAATGATGCGGAGGAAGGAGACCTGTCAGCGAATTTGAGCTGGACCTCGGACTTGGATGGCGGTATTGGCAATGGGGCTTCCTTCAGCACCACTGGTTTGACAGTAGGCACCCATGTGATCACCGCCAGTGTAACGGATGGCGGGGGCCTGCCGGGCAGCGAGAATATTACAGTCACCATTAATAATACTGCTCCGGTGGTGGCAATCACGACCCCTGCCGACCCCACCACAGAAGTGGAAGGTACCAGCATCACATTTACTGCCACTGCCACTGATGCTGAGGAGGGAGATTTGGCTGGCAGCTTATCTTGGGATTCTGATTTAGATGGTAATATAGGCAACGGCGGATCATTCAACACCACTGCACTGTCAGTTGGGACACATGTCATTACTGCCAGTGTAACGGATGGAGGGGGCTTGCCAGGGAGTGATGTAATAACAGTGACCGTAACAGCCCCCAATGCCGCACCAACAATCACAATTGATACACCTGCCGATGGACATACCGTAGTGGAAGGAACAAATATTAATTTCACGGGTACTGCAAATGATGCGGAGGATGGCGACTTGACCTCAAGTATTAACTGGAATTCTGACCAGGATGGAGATTTTGATACCGGCGCATCTGTAAATATTAGTAACCTGTCGGTAAATACACATACCATAACGGCTTCCATAATCGATAGTGAATCCATCACTACTACTGCCCAGATCACTGTTACTATTACTGCTAATACCGCTCCAACCGTAACTATCACTGCTCCGGCAGATGGCACTTCCGAAGGAATGGGTACCAGTATTAGCTTTACCGGAACTGCCGACGATGCGGAGGACGGAAACTTGTCAGCCAGCTTATCCTGGGAATCTGATCTTGACGGAAACATTGGAAATGGGGCTTCATTCAGTACTAGCAATTTGTCCGTTGGCATGCACATTATTACTGCTACCGTGATTGACGGGAATGGACTGGAAGGGAATGATGTAATAATTGTAGAAATTACCAATACACCCCCAACGGTTACCATAACTGATCCGACAGACGGCACCTCGGTTGAGGAAGGTACCAATATTACATTTATAGCTACCGCCGACGACACGGAAGAGGGAGATCTGTCCCCTGGCTTAACCTGGATTGCCAGCTTAGATGGTGGTATTGGATCAGGAGCTTCCATAAGCACCGCTGCGTTATCAGTAGGTACCCAAACTATTACCGCAAGTGTACTGGATGGAGGAGGCTTGGAGGGGGATGATGAGATTAGTGTGACCATTACTGCTCCAAACGTGGCGCCCACAATCACCATTGATACACCAGCAGATGGACATACTGTAGTAGAAGGTACAAATATCAATTTCACCGGTACTGCAAATGATGCGGAGGATGGTGACATATCGGCGAATATAGTTTGGAATTCAGATCAAGATGGAGATTTTGATACCGGTGCATCTGTAAACATTATTAGTCTATCGGTGAATACACATACAATTACAGCTTCTATAACCGATACTGAATCCATTACCACTACTGCCACCATTACAGTAACTATCACTGCCAATCAGCTGCCGACGGTTACTATTACTGCGCCTACGGATGGAACCTCGGTAGTAGAAGATACGGATCTTACTTTTACCGGAACTGCCGACGATGTTGAGGATGGAGACTTGACTGCAAGTTTGAGTTGGGATTCTGACTTGGACGGGAATATTGGAGCAAGCGGGACATTTAATTTCAGCACCTTGTCGATAGGTACTCATACCATCACCGCATCGGTGACGGACAGTCACGGAGCACCAGGCAGCGATAATATTACAGTTACCATTACTGCTAATCTGGTGCCACTGGCGAACTTTGTTACGATTACTGGAAGTATTGTTGAAGGACAAACACTTACAGGAAATTATAACTACAGTGATCCCGAGAATGATCCGGAAGGGGTATCTACATTCAGGTGGTTACGTGATGGTGTAGCCATTACTGGAGCACTAGCAGTAGCCCAAACCTACACCCTGGTTTCAGATGATGTTGGAGCTGAAATAATTTTCGAGGTCACTCCTGTGGCGTCCGTGGGGGCTTCACCCGGTGTGGCAGTTCAGAGCCCTTTTGTTGGTCCCATTGTGGCAGCAAACTCACCGCCCACAAACATTACTCTAAGTGATACTGATATTGCAGAAAACCAGCCGATAAATACCGTTGTGGGAACCTTAACTACCGACGACCCTGATGTTGGTGACACACATACCTATTCCTTAGTTTCAGGCAACGGCAGCAATGACAACGCTTCATTCAACATAGTAGGAGACCAATTACTGACATCGGCAATTTTCAATTTTGAAGTGGACCCAACTTTAAATATCAGAATACAGACCGAAGATGCCGCGGGAGAAACGTTTTCGGAGGCGTTGGTAATCAGTGTTACAGATGTGAATGACCCTCCGGTGGCGGTAAATGATTTAGACAATAACACTACGGAAAGCACCTCTATTATCATTGATGTAGTGAACAATGATACCGATGAGGATGGCACCATAGTAGCCTCAACTGTAAGTATAGTGTCAAACGCATCTGATGGAAATGCCGTAGCCAATGGCGATGGCACCATTACTTATACACCGAATAACGGATTCACTGGTGGAGACAGTTTCACTTACACTGTTGAGGATAATTTAGGGGCAACTTCAAACCAAGCCTCGGTAGTGATCACTGTAGGACCCAACAGTCCGCCAGTGGCCAATGATGACCTAAGCAACACCACCGATGAAGATACCCCGATTAGTATCAATGTGATTGCCAATGATACCGATTCAGATGGAAGTATTGACCCAACCAGTGTTAATATACTTGCAGGTGGCCTTAGTCTGGGAACAGCAGTTGCCAACAATGATGGTACGGTTACCTACACTCCTAATCCTGATGCCACAGGTAATGATAGTTTCACCTATCAGGTGGATGACAATTTGGGTGCGACCTCAAACGTTGCTCAGGTAGATGTATCTATCACCCCTGTAAATGATCCTCCGGTGGCCAACGACGATGCTGCAAGTACTCCTGAAGATATACCAGTCACCATAGATGTTATTATCAATGATACTGATATTGACGGGACTATTGATCCTGCCACTGTAAATATAGTGAACAGCCCATCAAATGGATCTTTGTTGGTCAATACTGATGGCACTGTTACTTATACCCCCGACCCAGGATATAACGGCCAGGATTCCTTTTCATACAATGTAAGAGACGACCAAGATGCTCTTTCCAATGAGGCAACCGTCACTATTACCGTTGATTTCGTCAATGATTCACCGGTAGCAAATAACGATACAAACAATGAAACAGAGGAAGAAACCCCAATAACCATAGACGTGGCTGCTAACGACACAGATTCTGATGGCATGGTTGATCCAACCACCGTGGCTATTGTTACTGACCCGGGAAATGGAAGTTTAGTAAATAATGGCGATGGCACCGTCACCTACACACCCGATATGGATTTTAGTGGTTCCGACAGTTTTACCTATACCGTACAGGATGATTTGGGCGCAATATCTAATATTGCCCTGGTAATTGTACTGGTAACAGACGTCAATGACCCCCCTATTGCTACTGATGACCCTAACAACTCAACCAACGAGGACGAAGCAATTACCATTAATTTAACCGATAATGATATTGATCTGGACGGCACCATTGATGTCACCAGCATTGTTATTAGCACTGATCCTCTTAATGGTGTAGCCGTACCGCTCGGTAATGGGACAGTAACATATACTCCTAATCCTGATTTTAACGGATCAGATACCTTCAATTATACAGTTCTTGACAATGACGGTGCACCATCAAATGCTGCACTAGTCTCCATTACCGTCAACGATATTAATGATCCTCCGGTGGCGGTAAATGATGATGTAACTACTGAGGAGGATACTTCCATAGTCATTGACGTCTTACTCAACGACTCTGATATTGACGGCACCTTAGTGCCCTCAACTTTATTGGTATTTTCAAACCCTGGTAACGGAACTGTGGTGGTAAATGCGGACGGTACTTTCACTTATACTCCTGAACCAGATTTTAACGGTGCTGATAACTTTACTTATAGGGTAGAAGATGACGATGGGGCCATGAGTAATGTGGCATTGGTTACGATTACCATAAATGACATAAATGACCCCCCCATTGCCAATGATGACATAGCCAACACGGATGAGGATAAATCAGTAACCATCAATTTGACAGACAATGACACCGATGTTGACGGCACCATTAACGAAGCGTCAATAGTGATCATCACAGATCCATCCAACGGAACCGTAGTGGTAAATACTGATGGAACCGTGCAATACACTCCGGACACTAATTTTAATGGCTTGGATACCTTCGACTATACCGTGGAAGACGATGATGGAGCGCTGTCAAATATTGCACAAGTAAATGTTTCGGTAAAAGACGTAAATGACGCTTTGGTAGCAAATGACGATGATGTAACTACAGATGAAGACATTCCGGTATTGATTAACGTGCTGGCTAATGATGTTGACTCTGATGGCTCGATTGATCCCAGTACTGTGAGCATTGTCACTTCCCCCTGTCAATGGGACAGCCGAGGTGAATTCGGATGGTACAGTAACCTATACCCCGGCACCCGATTTCAATGGAAATGACCTGTTCACCTATACCGTCAAGGACGAACAGGGGCAGATTTCGAATATTGCTACTGTAAATATTGTCGTTAACGACATCAATGACTTGCCAATAGCTGTAGATGATGTTATTACTATAGAAGAAGATGTCCAGTCTATGCTGAATATTGTTGAAAACGATACTGATGTAGATGGCACCCTGGATGTCAGTGGGGTAATCTTGGTTTCAGATCCACCAAATGGTGTAGTTGAAATTACTGCAGAAGGGGTAAAATATACTCCTCAAGAGAACTTTACAGGAACAGATACCTTTACCTATACTATTACAGATGACGATGGCGCTGTCTCAAACGTAGCAACAGTTAATCTTACCATTACAGATGTCAATGATGCTCCCGTCGATTTGATTCTTAGCAATACCTTCATTCATGAAGATGAACCTATTGGTTATTTGGTGGGCACATTTACTACTGTCGATTTTGATCCCAATGAGACATTTACCTATAGTTTTGTGGTTGGTGATGGAAGTGAAGATAACGGGGCATTTACTATTGATGGGAAATCAATTGATTTCGCAACCACCTTTGATCAGGACCAACAGGAGTTTTACAATATACGGGTTAAAACAGATGATGGAGAAAGTGCATTGGAACAGACATTTGTAATTTCCATATTTTCAGATCAAAACCCTCCGTTTATTATACCTGGTGAGCTTCCAAGATTTCATCCGGTCACCAATCAAGCGAGACATACAGTATCACGGTTGAAGAAGGGGTTTGATGTTGACAGGGTATTGTTCAGCTTCAGGGAGTATAACCAGTTCCCAGAGATTCGTGGAAGGTCATTGAGCTAAACTCAATGGGATAGTTTTTACCAAACAGTTGTAGATGGTTTCCAATTTGATGATTTGGGTATTCAATACGAGTTTATTGTTAGCAATACGCAGAGGGCGGTGCATTAATCTGCCAGGCTTTCACTTACAACCAATATGAGGGAGATGGGCTGGACTTCCAGAGCGCATGGTATTCGGGGAACGCATTACTGATTATAATCTCGTTTCTATTCCTTTGAAACTTGATGACAGCGGCATACCGGCGGTTTTCCAGGACGATCTCGGTCCCTATGACCAATTCCAGTGGAGATTGTTCTCATACCAAAATAACCGCCTGGTAGAACATCAGGATGGATTGAATTCGCTGGAAAGAGGCAAGGGGTATTGGTTGATTGTTAAAGATAATGCATCATTAGATACTGGCCCCGGATCCACTGAACTGTTTGCCGACAGGGCGTTTAATATGCAACTTGATAAAGGATGGAACCTTATCGGCAACCCCTACAACTTCAATATATCCTGGTCCGAAGTACTTATTCGTAATGGCGCCCAAGGGGTTGACCTGGAGGTCACTACCTACAATGGCGGCTATACCACAGCCGGGGTATTAAAGTCCTTCCAGGGAGCATTTGTTTTTGCTGACCCGTCAACAACCTTGTCGATACCATTGGAAAAATTCGCCGCTATTCAGGGAGGAAGGATTGGATCATCCCCGGATGTCAATGATGAGAATAATTGGGAGCTGGATCTTAACCTTTCCACGTCCAACTTAAAGAATAACACCGGAGGGCTCGGAATGAGACAAAATGCGGACCACAATAAGGACTCCTACGATCGTATACGGGCTCCCAGGTTCCTGGAATATCTGGATGTGAATTTCAAGAAACCGGAGTATTTTGCGCCGGAATTTTCCAGAGATATAGTAACAACCTCCGGGCAACATGTCTGGGAATTTACTGTTGAAACCAATGTCAGCGACTCAGAGATCAGCCTTGATTGGTCAAAAATTCCCTCAATAGCTCAAGAAAAGGAATTATGGCTTTACCATAAAGACAAAGAGATAGTTATCAACATGTTGGACAATCAATATTATAGCTTCACCAATCAGGAAACTCATAAATTTGCTGTATATTATGGTAGTAGTGAATTCATAGCCAGAGAGCTACAACCGGCTAAGGCGGTATTGGCAGCTGTTTATCCCAATCCCTTTACCAGCAATCTGACAGTGAGTTTTACACTGCCTGAACAATTAAACTCAGATTTTGTTCGCCTGTCAGTGTATGACCTCATGGGAAGAAGGGTCAAGTCACTTTGGGAAGATAAGTACAGGCCTGGGTTCTACATAGTAGATTGGAATGGAACAAATGCCAATGGAAGTCGTATCCCTGGTGGTACTTATCTACTTCGTCTTGAGGTTAATGGACAAAAATCGATATATAAACGTGTCATTAAACAATAAAAAAACCGTTTTATTATGGCTTACATGTTTGATAGTATGCTCTTTTGGAACATACCATCAGGGGGTATCTCAGACATTTTCAGGCAAGAGTAATGCACTTGAAATTCAGATAAATGACCCCGAATTATCCAATAAAACTGCAAAACCAACCATACGATGGATTTATCCTTTGGAGTCGGTAGAAACCGTCAACAAGGAAGTAGTGAATTTGAAATTAGGTATTAGCTCAAAATCGCCTGTAGTTAAAGTAACCTTGGTTGTGAATAATCAGGTGGTGGAGGTATTTGAAAATTTCTCAAAAGCTGACACAGGCTATTTGTTTGACGCATGGCTGGAGAAAACCGTGCAGTTACAAACTGGCTCCAATGACTTGCAATTAATTGTCCAAAACGAACAAGGCGCTCTAAAACATCAGAGAAAGATCGAAGTCCAGATATCCGCTTCTCTGCATAAAAATCACGCCTTGATTTTTGGTATTGACGAATATGAATCATGGGATGATTTGCAAGGACCTGTAAGAGATGCGGATAAGATCGCCAGAGGACTGGAAGAAAGTGGTTTTAACATTGAGATTGTCAGAAACACCACTACTTTTGACCTGTTAAGTAAGTTGGAGGAATACGTAGTAAAGGAATTTCAACCATATGACCAACTGTTTATCTACTTTTCAGGTCATGGTTACTTTAATCCTGGTTCTGGCGAGGGATACCTGGTATGCAAAAATTCAGTAAATATTCCAGATGCAAATACTACCTACATATCATACAGCGCCATAAAGTCTATTGTTAATAACATACCGGCCCAACATATATTTATGCTGATGGACGCCGTGAAAGGGAGGGGCGAACCATTATCAGAGATATTGGCACAATTACAGGAACAGCCTGAAGATAGCAATAGTACTGTCATGCCGGAAGGAAAGACCAGGCTGGGTATTCTATCTAGCTCCTTACACTATGAACAAGGTCCCAGTCATAATGCAGGTTCTCCATTAAGCAGGGCATTTATTACTTACTTACGGAAATCCGAGCAGTCCGAACTACCCTCTTGGGGGGATCTATTAATGGAATTTGAAGACGTGGATCCAACTCCTATTTATGTAGAGTTTGGTGATCACAGCACTGGCAAGGGGTTTACATTTAAACCCAGATCAGGTGATTAATCAACGCTTTTAGGTTACGCTGGCAGGTTGTGTTGGCCTACCGGTATTTCCGTCGTTTTGTCCTCCTATTCCGTTCTTTAGACTTTTTCTTTCGCCCACCAAGTATTTGTTTGAAAATATCCCTAACAGATCGATTCTCCCGGTAGTCTTCACAATCCAATAGGGCATCTAATGGGTAAGCGAGAGGGGGAAATTTGGCATTCTTTAAGTCCTTAAATTCCTTATCTTTATTTACCTGCTGCATAAACAAACCCCATATAGGCAAGGCCATAGCTGCTCCCTGACCGTAGGTAATGGTTCGGAAATGGATATTTGGGTCATCACTTCCAACCCAGACACCAGCTACAAGTTTTGGGGTTATTCCAATAAACCAGCCGTCTGCATGGGATTGGGTAGTACCTGTCTTGCCTGCGATGTCATTAGTAAGTTGGTAATTTGATCTTAGTCTTTGTGCTGTCCCTTTGTTCACTACTTGTCGTAACATTTGCAACATAAGCGTAGCAGTTCTTTTGGACATGGCCCGCCTCATTTTTATACCAGGCCCAAATTCTTCAAGAAGCTTGCCGTCTTGGGTCTCAATTCTTTGTAAATACCTGGGTTTAACCGCTGTTCCTTGATTGGTGAAGCTGCTATATGCTCCCACCATTTCGAACAGGGACAGGTTTGGTGTTCCTAATGCGATCGATGGCACTTCGGGTATTTCACTTTCAATTCCCATCTTATGGGCCATGGAGACAGCATTTTTTATTTTCGTTCTTTTAAGGACCTTTACCGAGACAGTATTAACTGAATGTATTAGACCGCCCTGAACTGAATAATATCCCTGATAATTTTCATTGGAGTTCCCAGGGGACCAATCATCAAAGTTGGTATAGGTTACACGTCTGGATGAGACAAAGTCACATGGTTTTACTCCGTTTTCCAGAGCCGCAGCATATACCACAGGTTTGAAAATGGAGCCTACCTGCCTCTTAGTGCCACTATTTACATGGTCATACTTAAAATAAGTATGATTAATTCCCCCTACCCAAGCAAGAATGGCACCATCTGTAGGATCCATTGCCATAAACCCGGTATTTAGGAAATACAAGTAATGTTTTATAGAATCTAAAGGTGACATGTCTACTTCTTTTTCACCATCCCAGGTAAAAATTTTCATTGGTTGAGGATCCTTGAAATTTTCCTGTATCTCCATTTCAGATAATCCCTTTGCTTTTAACCTTTGGTACCGGTCGCTTTTGTGTATTGCTGTAAGCAAAGTATTTCTATTTTGGTACCAGGGCCTGGTATTTCCCCAATGCTCATTAAATGTAAGCTGGAGTTTCTTCATATGTTCTGAAACAGCACGTTCGGCAAATATCTGCAACTTAGAGTGGATGGTGGTGTGTATTCTAAGCCCGTCAGTATACAGATTATAGGGTTTGCCATCTTCATTTTTGTGGGTTTTGCACCACGCCTGAATTTCAGTTCTTAGATACTCTCGAAAATAGGTGGCTATCCCTTCATTGTGTGTAGTAAGTGTAAAATCAATTTCCAACGGAAGATTTTGTAAGGAGTCTTTTTTGGAATTTGTAAGAAACCCGTATTTCTCCATTTGACTAAACACCACATTACGTCGTGTCAGTGACTTTTCAGGGTTGCGCTTAGGATTGTAGAGTGTAGTAGCTTTTAGCATTCCTACTAATACAGCTGACTCTTCTATGGTAAGGTCAAGAGGTAACTTATTGAAGAATCTCACTGAGGCGGTTTCAATTCCGAAGGCGTTATTACCGAAACTTACGGTATTCAGATAAAGAGTTAGGATATCCTCTTTTTCATAGACCCATTCTATCCTTTTTGCAACGATCATTTCCTTTATCTTGCTAATGGGCAATCCGAGCAGTCCCTTATCAGTCCTGGGGAAAATATTTTTAGCCAGTTGCTGTGTGATTGTGCTGCCACCCCCGGAGCTTCGATTTCCTAAAAGCAAGGTTTTTATTGCTACCCGGAATAAGCTCTGTATGTCAATTCCCTTATGCTGATAGAATCGCGCATCCTCTGTGGCGATTAGGGCTTCAATTAAATGTGGAGGTAGATCTTGAAATGAAGCGTTGGTTCGCTCTTGGAAGAAATATTTTCCAAGTAAAACACCATCTACAGAATAAATCTCCGAGGCAGTATTGTTTTCATAATTCAAAATTTTCTGAGTATCAGGCAAGACACCGAAAAAGCCCCACGCTACCGAATAGTAGAATGCGCCGGCCAAACCTAAAACAGCTAAAACAACCAGGGTGAAAGATATCACCAGTGATTTTACCCAACCACGTCCATGAGAGTTGGTTTTAAAGTTTTCTAAACTATGCAAAACACCTGTTAATTTTAACCGCAATAACACCTGGCTAACGCCGGCAATTGTAGCTTATTGTTGATAATTCTTCAGCACCTTTGCTAGTAAGAGCCGTGATATTTCCGCAAGATCCATTCCATACTTACCAGCACTAACAATATGCCCAATGCCCAAGGCCATTTGATCAATGGAGTAAAAATTTCTTCACTAAAAATAATCCCCTGGGCCTGCTTTTCGCTTAGATCCCTGGTTAAGTTCTCCCACTGATGTTCACTATAAAATACTCCATTGGTCTTTGAAGATAAACTTCGTAAAAGTTGATGATTCGCCGTCAAACTTAGGACTTCCAGTTGCATTTCGGTAACAGTAAATCGTCCTTGACTGCTCACAGGTTTTTGGTCCAGGTACGTTTGTGCCTTGAAAGTGTAGATCCCCGGAGGCAGGTCACTAATCCGATATTTAGTATTTCCCAAGCTGGTAACGTAGCTATAGGTCTCAACAAAACCATTTGGGCCTCGTAACTCCAATTCAACAGCATGACCATAAGTTTCATTGTAAATTTCATTGTAGACTTCTGTTTCCAGGATCGCGGGCTGATTGACAGAAAATTCCTGGACCAAAGGATATACTTTAAATCGGTTTTTTTCTTCATTGGAAGACAGGTATTGCACCAATTTCGACACGAGTTCGTCAAAAAGTTCAAAGCTTTGATTCTTTGCGTAATCCTGCATTCGCCACTGCCACATGCCTTCACCAACCATAACCGCAGTTTTCCGATCCCCGTCATCAATTATCGCCAACAAAGGATTGGATGTTACCAGATTGCCTACTTTTTGGAACATTAATATTTCAGCTCCTCCGCCAATTTCATAATTGGCAAAGGGCACGGATACCGGGTTAAAGTAGGTAAAAGCCTCTTCTAGCTCAGGAGAAAGTTGAAATTTAGAAAAAGATGAGTTAAAACTTGGGGTAACCAGGTCCCTTTGAAAATTAATGGTTTTTATTACAATATATTTATTTTCTGAGTTAACCCGATTGAGGTTGCTTTTGCTTCCAACAATGGTCCACAAGGGGAGTTCAGCCTTTAAATGATTGGACATTGTCGGGATTCTCCGAAGTTCCTGTTGACTAATTTGATGAAGTATGATCAGATCGTAGGATTCGGATTCCGGGTTGGAAATTCCCGGAATATAAAGATCGAGTTGATAGTTTTCATTTTTTTCAATAGCGCTCTTGATGGCCTTTATATCTGGGTGCGGGTTTTTTGACGCCAGCAAAATTTTTCTCCTTCCCTCAATAATCTCTATATAGGCATGCCTGACATTATTTTTAAGACTGAATTCTTCATCAACAGCTTCTATGGTTATGGTAAAATCTTTTAGGCCTTTATTGGTTGCTTCCAGTTTAAAATCCGTCTCCAATAGCTGTGGAGGATTTTTCAATTTGAGTGTTTTACTTTGCAGTGTCCTACCTCCATCAGAAACTTTGATCACCATATTTTTGTCAGCAAAGCCATCATTAAGTATTTCGGACCGAATAATAAATCGGCTACCCTGATAGGCTATCTTATTGTAATGAACAGCTTTTAGTCTTACATCTTGCTTTGGTATGGTATCCCCTATACCCATACAGTACACGGGAAACTTAAAAGGAGTAAAAACCGGGGACAATCCTTGGTTGTGGATCCCATCGCTGAACAGAACTACACCAGAAATATTCTTACCTTCGTAGTCCATTTGAATTCTCTTCAGCAGGTCATTCAGTGGAGTACTGGGACTGTCAAATCTTATTGAATCAATAGTTTTTGATTCAATTGTTTGGTCAAGGGTCCTGTATTCCACTTCATAACCGCTTGTTCCAAGAGTTTGCGCCAGTGTTTTGATTTTATTAATTTGATCAGAAAGAAATTCTTTGGGAAGTACTTCAGAAATGGAGGCTGAATTGTCTATTGCAAGCACATAATATGGCTTTTCAATCCTGTTAATAAACTGTTTTACTATGGGGCCGACCAGCAAGAAGCACAGAAAACTAATAAGTAAAAATCGAAAGGCGATTAAAGTATAATGAGTGATAGAACTCCAAGGACCAGGGTTTTCGATATAGGGAATAGGTCAAAACTGCAGCTATTACCAAACAAATTAGAATTAACCACGGTGAGTTTTCAAAAATTAACAAAGATCTTTTCATACACCAAATAACTGGTAGTTAGAAAAACGAGGTTCATAGAGAAATAGTTTTGCTATTTCTTTCAGTCGCTTACGTAAGTAAGCCTCCATCAATCTGAAGCACTTGACCGGAGATATAATCAGATCGATCAGATGCTAGAAAAACTGCACAGTGAGCTACATCTTCTGGCCTGCCTCCTCGTTTTAAGGGTATCGCATCCCGCCATCCTTGTACTGTTTTCTCATCAAGCTGATCTGTCATTTCTGTTTCGATAAAACCAGGTGCAATGGCATTGCAACGGATATTTCGAGAACCCAGCTCAAGTGCTACCGATTTGGTGAAACCAATAATACCTGCTTTGGACGCAGCATAATTAGCCTGCCCGGCATTCCCTTTTATACCAACTACGGAGGTGATATTGATGATCGACCCCCTTCTTTGTTTCATGAACGTCCTGGTAACTGCTTTTACCGTATTGAATACTGATTTTAGATTGGTGTCAATAACTTCATCCCAGTGTTCCTCCGACATGCGCATTAGTAAGTTATCCCTGGTTATCCCGGCATTATTGACCAGAATATCCAGGCCACCAAAATCAGATACCACCTGATTGATAAGATTTTCTGCTGCTTTATAATTAGAGGCGTCGGATCGATATCCCACAGCCTTTGTCCCAAGCTCCTCGATTTCCCTGACCAGAGCTTCGCCCTTTTCAACACTGGACAAATACGTGAAGGCCACATTCGCCCCCTGGGAGGCAAATTCCTTAGCTATAGCTCTTCCGATTCCCTTTGAGGCCCCTGTGATCAAAGCGATTTTACCATCGAGTAATTTCATTGCCATTTATTTTTATGTTCAAAAATATACTTTCCTGCTCTAAAAAAAAACCGTCAGTGGTTAACCCAATATCGAACTACAGGGGCTTTATTTGACATTTTTCCTACGGAGCGAGTATTTTTTTGTCTAAACTATTGGGTTAAATTTGCAGCAATCCGAGAGTTGAATTAAAATACAAAATAAATGGCTTCAAAATATGATCTAATAGTAATTGGGAGTGGGCCGGGCGGTTATGTGGCCGCCATCCGGGCCTCCCAGTTGGGCATGAAAGTAGGAGTTGTAGAGCGGTCGGAACTCGGAGGGATTTGCCTAAACTGGGGCTGTATTCCCACCAAAGCTCTATTAAAAAGCGCACAGGTATTTGAATATGTAACCCATGCGTCTGACTACGGTGTCCAAATTTCGGGTGCTAAGGCAGATTTTAAGGCTATGGTAGAAAGAAGTAGAAAGATAGCGGATGGGATGAGTAAAGGGATTCAGTTTCTATTTAAAAAGAATAAAATTGATCACATCCAGGGGACAGGTGTACTGGGTGTGCCAAATACTGTTGAGGTAAGCGACGAAAAGGGCGCAAAATCTTCTTACCAGGCAGACCATATAATCGTGGCCACCGGTGGCCGGTCCCGGGAGTTACCAGGGATGTCCATAGATGGAAAAAAAATAATTGGATACAGGGAAGCCCTGGTGCTCAAAAAGCAACCGAAACACATGGTAATAGTAGGTAGCGGCGCCATCGGTTCAGAGTTCGCTTATTTTTATAACGCGGTAGGGACCGAAGTTGTTCTGGTTGAATATATGGACAACATTGTTCCGGTTGAGGACCCTGAGGTTAGCAAGCAGTTAGCACGAAGTTTCAAGAAGTCTGGCATTACCGTTAAAACCAAGTCAGAAGTCACTGAGGTTGATACCAAAGGCAACAAATGCAAAGTGAAGATAAAATCTGCCAGTGGAGAAGAAGTTATAGAAACAGATCTGGTACTATCTGCGGTTGGAGTAGCTGGAAATATCGAGAATATCGGACTTGAATCAAGAGGTATTACCATGGACAAGGGACGGATCGCGGTAGACGAGTATTATCGTACCAATCAATCAGGGGTCTATGCCATAGGCGATGTAATTAAAGGACCGTGGCTGGCTCATGTTGCTTCAGCAGAAGGTATTATTTGTGTTGAAGCTATTGCTGGAATGAACCCCGAACCTTTGAATTACAATAACCTGCCTGGTTGTACCTACTGTAGCCCTGAGATTGCATCTGTGGGCTATACGGAGTCTGCTGCAAAGGAAGCTGGCTATGATGTTAGGGTTGGCAAATTTCCATTTAGCGCCTCTGGTAAAGCTAAGGCTGCCGGTAAAAGTGAAGGTTTTGTTAAAGTCATATTCGATGCTAAATACGGAGAATGGCTAGGAGCTCATATGATTGGGGCCAATGTAACTGAAATGATAGCCGAAGTGGTTGCAGCCAGAAAGCTTGAAACCACCGGCCATGAGATCATTAAAACGGTACACCCTCATCCCACTATGTCAGAAGCGGTAATGGAGGCTGCAGCGGCTGCCTACGACGAGGTAATCCATTTGTAAACACCGAATGTCGAATGTCGACCGCCGAACATCGAACGCCGAAGGATAAACTTCGACATTCGACGTTCGATATTCGACATTCGAACATTATTCCCGGGTTTGGTTAAATTATAACAATGAAGGTTGGTGATAAACATTATCGCACAATTTGGTTGGATGAGAATGACACCAGCTGTGTTAAGATAATCGACCAACGACATCTGCCGCATAAATTTTTGGTGGAGTCTCTATCCACTGTTTCAGAGTGTGCGCTCGCAATAAGAGATATGCATGTGCGAGGTGCCGGATTGATAGGCGCCACCGCTGGTTATGCCATGTACCTGGCAACTCTTGAAGCCGTTGACCATGCGAAAGGGTTCGATCACTCCCTGGCACAAAGCGCAGAAATCCTGTTAGCCTCGCGCCCAACGGCAGTAAATCTATCTTGGGCGGTTGATCGTCAATTATCAGCAATTCGCCGATGCACCAATATTCAGGAAAGGATAAATATTGCTTTAACCACTGCCGAGGATATTGCCAATGAAGATATCCGTTGTTGTCAATCCATAGGTGACCATGGGCTATCACTCATAGAAAACATCAGTAAAAGTAAACCGGGCCAGCAGGTAAATGTGCTCACTCACTGTAATGCCGGATGGTTGGCTTTTGTTGACTATGGCTCAGCCACTGCCCCGATCTATGCCTCGGCAGCCCAAGGCATTGACATTCATGTCTGGGTGGACGAAACACGTCCCCGGAATCAGGGAGCCCGTCTGACGGCCTGGGAATTTAAGCAACAGGGCATCCCACATACGGTAATTCCAGATAATACCGGTGGTCATCTAATGCAAAAAGGGATGGTAGACCTGGTCATTGTAGGAACCGATCGGACTACTTATACTGGAGATGTAGCAAACAAAATAGGCACTTACCTGAAGGCGCTTGCTGCTTATGATAATAATATTCCTTTTTATGTGGCACTACCAAGTTCGTCTTTTGACTGGGTGATCAGAGACGGAATAGCAGAGATACCCATTGAAGAACGCGCTCCTGAAGAAGTTAAATACATGAAAGGATTACATGCCGGCGAAATAAAAGAAGTCCTTTTGACACCACCAGACAGCCCCACCGCTAACTATGCTTTTGACGTAACACCGTCCCGGTTAATTTCTGGTCTTATTACCGAACGTGGAATTTGTGAAGCAAATGAACAGTCGATCCTGAAAATGTTTCCCGAAAAGAGAAAATTCGCAATTCGTAATTCGTAATTCTTTTGTTCTATTTAGAGGCAAGTTCTACACTCCGTTCAATAAACTTAGTCAATGATGCTCCGTCTAGCATATTTTGGCTTAACAAGGCCAGATCATATGCTTGTTTTGCATACTTGACCCGGGTGTCCTCTCTTTTAGCACTTAAAATCTTGCTACTTATCGGGTGGTTGGCATTAATGGCTACATTATAGGTTTCCGGCATTGAACCCATGAAAGGCATCCCTCCTCCTCCTCCGGTTGCTGCCATATCTTTCATACGCCGCATAAACTCTGGAAGTGTAATTGACACAGGCATTTCATCAGGAGCCATCGATTCAACCTGGATCATTAAACCTGGATTGTCAATAGCCTTGGTAAATACATCTTTCAGTTGCGTTTGTTGTTCTTCAGACAGTACACTTTCATTAGCGTTTTCATTACCAATAAGTTTATCAATAGTATCAGCATCGACCCTTTTTAAATGGGTTTTCTCCAGTTTTTGCTCAAGATGATTAATCCAATGACTATCAATCACTTCGTTCATTACCAATATGTCGTAGGACCTTTTCTTGGCTGATTGTATAAATGTATCCTGCTTCGCAGAATCTGTTGTGTACAAAAAGACCACATTATCATCCTTGTCCTTTTGGTTGACTGCTACCTTTTCCCGGTATTCATCAAGAGTAAAGTAATTTCCTTCGGTGTTCTTCAAAAGAGCGAAATCTTTGGCTTTATCGTAAAATTTTTCCTCGGTTAACATACCATATTTTACAAAAACTCCAATATTTGACCACTTTTCCTGGTATGCTTTCCGGTCTTTTTTGTAAAGTTCTCCAAGCTTATCAGCTACTTTCTTAGTGACATACGAATTGATCTTTTTGACATTGCTATCCGATTGCAGGAAGCTTCTGGAGACGTTCAGTGGTATATCCGGTGAGTCAATTACACCGTGAAGCAGCATCAGGAACTCAGGAACTATATCTTTAACTTCGTCAGTAATGAATACCTGCCTTGAATACAATTGGATTTTATTTTTAGGTACTTCAAAATCGTTTTTTAATCGAGGGAAATACAGAACCCCGGTGAGATTAAATGGATAATCAACATTTAGATGAATCCAGAACTGAGGGTCTTCAGAAAAAGGATACAGCTCCCGATAAAATTGTAAATAATCTTCGTCCTTAAGGTCGGATGGGGATTTGGTCCAGATAGGCTCAGTGCTATTTATGATATTGTCAACTTTTACCGTCTTGTATTTTGGGTTGCCGTCTTTGTCTTTGCCGTCTTCTACACTTTTGTCCTTCTGACCAAACTTAATGGGGACAGGTAGGAACTTGGCATATTTCTCCAGAATTCCCTGTATGCGATTTTCTTCCAAAAACTCCTTAGAATCATCATTTAAATGCAATACCACATCCGTTCCACGTTTAGTTCTTTTCGAGCCGGTAATGGTAAACTCGGTGTCACCATCACACTCCCAATGTGCTGCCTGGCTGTTTTCCAGATAGGATTTGGTAATGATTTCTACTTTATTAGCCACCATAAAGGCAGAGTAAAAGCCCAGCCCAAACATTCCAATTATATCTTTGGCGTCCCCTGGGTCCTTGAATTTTTCTACGAAATCGGTGGCCCCGGAAAATGCGATTTGATTGATGTATTTTTTTATTTCCTCGGAAGTCATTCCAATCCCCTTGTCACGGACTGTAATAGTTTTCTTCTTCTTATTAACGATTATTTCTATGGTAACATCACCTAGTTCCTGCTGGAATTCTCCAAGAGAAGATAAGCTTTTCAGCTTTTGGGTAGCATCCACAGCATTAGATACCAGTTCCCGTAAGAATATCTCATGATCAGAATAGAGGAATTTCTTTATTATGGGGAATATATTCTCGGTATGTATAGAAATAGTGCCTTTCTCTTTCATTTTCTGTTCTTTTAATGGACAATTTGAATCCGATCTGGACAATTCAAATTTCGGTCCAGTATAAGAAAGCACTAAATATTATGACAACCTGTCAGTTTCGAAAGGCATGCAGGGAACTAGTGACAGAAATTTGCTACTCGGGACCGAATAATTGTTTCAGCTTGTCTTTGATCTCTGACGGAGGTAGTCCCATTTTCTTGTGTTGAACTATAGATAGCACCATTTGCCTGACGTTAGGCGCCTGGAATCCTAATTGAGTGCCAAGATTTATCCCCAGTTCAAGTTCCCGGTCATCAATTTCGCCATCGACCAGCATTAACCAAGACATATCAAACAATAAATCAAATCCGAATTTTTGACTTGACGATTCATCTAATGAGATATTTTTAAGATTTTGATGCATATATTCAAAATCCACTTCTATTTCAAGACGTTGGGCTACTTTTAAAATAAAATGGTACTCACATTCGTCCATGTGACCGTCCGAATGGGCCATTTTAAAAAGTTGTTCAACATATGCCTGTCGATAATCCATGGACTCCTCAAATTCTTTTTTTTGAAACAGTTTTTGTAAAGGCATGATATCTCCAATGATGGTTAATCAAAATTAACCAACACATTGATGTGTAACACCACAATAACCGGCGATATATTACATATGAAGACTTAATGAAGTATGTCCGCTATACTACTTTATACTTTACCGGTATGCCCACCTAAAGTGCTCAACGGATGCGATCAACTGAACGTACCAAGTTGTCATCTTTGCGAATAAATCTATTTGCTAATAAGTTGCAAATAAGGGCAAGCGCAGGCAGGTACATTCCAAACTCATAAGTTCCTTCTCCGGGTGTTGATACCATATTCTCCATGCGAAAAGTAAAATACACAGAAAGACCAAGAAAACCTGCCATAATCAATGAATTCAGCGCACCCAGTTTCATCTGACTTAGCCTATTACCATACATGAATATCTCAGCTGTTGCCACAACAATTCCAATAATGGCAAGTATCCCAAGTATGGCAGTAGGAAAATATTTACGAGTAACGGACTGATCTATGGAGTGGACTTCAGTGAAGAAAACTTCCAATGTTGCTCCTGAATCTGTATTTATATCTCTCTTTTCCCAAATTGGAAATAATATGGTGGCAGCCAGGCAAATGATTACACCCAGAAGAAATAAAGACTGAACCCGTTGTATCATTTGCTTGGTGTTTTATTATTTTGCAACTAAGGTAAAAAAAAGGACGGATATTGGCACACTCCAATAGATCAGTGAGTCTCCACAAAAATCATTGAGGTACTTCATCGAAGTTTCATATCAAGGACAGGGGTACCATGGCTGGCAGGTTCAGAAGAACGCCAGTACCATACAGCAGGAAATAAATGAAGCTCTGGGTAAATATTGCAGATGCCCCATAGAAACTGTGGGGAGTGGAAGAACAGATACCGGGGTCCATGCTGTTCAGCAATTTTGTCACCTCGACCTTTTGAATCAACTGGATGTTTCAATGGCAATTCACAAAATAAACGGCATTTTGCCGCCTGATATTGCGGTTATTAATATCTACCAGGTTCCTGACCATGCACACGCCCGCTTTGATGCAATTTCACGTAGCTACGAATATCGCATATCCAGGGAAAAAGACCCTTTTTTGCAACACAAAAGCTACTATTTACGGAAAACATTAGATATAGAGGAAATGAATGAAGCATGCAAGTTTCTAATAGGTAAAAAAGACTTTAAATGTTTTAGCAGGGTTAAAACTTCGGTAGATAATTTCATCTGTACAATTTCCCAGGCACATTGGGAAGCCCATAACGGAACGTACTGTTTTTACGTAAGTGCTAACAGGTTTCTTAGAGGAATGGTACGGGCTCTGGTGGGCACCTTAATGGAAATAGGCACTGGAAAATTAACCGTCCCGCAGTTTCATGCTATCATGAAATCCAGAGACAGGCGAGCAGCCGGAAGATCTGTACCCGCTCATGGATTATTTCTTACAAAGATTATTTATCCGGAACAATTGTTAAACCCCGATTCGTGAAAAGAGAAAAAATTACCGGAAAAATAGTTGACTTAAAAATACTCAAACGGCTGATTGGTTTTATAAAGCCATATCAACGCCGATTTTACTTTCTGATTTTTCTTACCATAATTACTGCTGTTCTAGGTCCTATACGGCCCTGGATTATTCAGCTTACCATTGATAATCACATCTCTGTAGGTGATTATCAAGGGCTGGCTAAAATGACCTTGTTTTTACTAGGATTAATTTTGTTGCACGCGGTAGTTCAGTATTCCCATACATATCTATCTGGGTGGATCGGCCAAAATATCATCAAAGACATTAGAATATTGCTTTATCGACACCTGCTTAAATTACGTCTGAAATTTTACGACAATACACCTATAGGAAGATTGGTAACCCGCAATATATCTGATGTTGAAACTTTAGCCGAGGTGTTCAGTCAGGGAATAGCAGCCATGTCAGGAGACATACTTACCATTTTGTTTATTCTCATTTTTATGTTTGCCGAAGACTGGAAGCTCACCTTAATAAGCCTAGCGACCTTGCCGATCCTTCTTATAAGCACCTATATTTTCAAGGAGAAAATAAAGGTGACATTTAATAATGTCAGGAATGCTGTGTCTAATCTTAACAGCTTTGTACAGGAGCATATTACGGGTATGAGCGTAGTACAGATTTTCAACAACGAGGTAGAGGAGTTAGAGAAATTTAAAGAAATAAACCGTGAACATCGGCGTGCAAACATTAAGTCGGTACTTTACTACGCCATTTATTTTCCGGTAGCTGAGATAATTGGGGCATCAAGCATAGGTCTGTTAGTATGGTACGGGGCGGGAGGGGTGATGCAAGGTTCCATACCTGAAATCGGCGTGCTGATATCCTTTATTATGTACATCAATATGTTCTTTAGGCCAATCCGGTTGATTGCAGATCGGTTCAACATCTTACAATTGGGAATTGTGAGTACCGACAGAATAATAAAGCTGTTGGATAGTCAGGATTTCTTGTCTGATCAGGGAACCTACTCAACAGAAACACTAGAGGGAAAAGTAGAATTTAAAAATGTATGGTTTGCTTATAACGAAGAGGAATATGTCTTGAAAGACATATCGTTTCAGGCAGCCCCTGGACAAACCTTGGCTTTGGTGGGAGCTACCGGTGCGGGGAAATCCTCAGTAATCAACTTATTGACCAGATTTTACGACATCAACAGTGGTAGCATAATGGTGGATGATGTTTCCATTTCAGAATACCGTCTGCGAAATTTAAGGGAACACATAGGAGTTGTCTTACAGGATGTATTTCTTTTTTCGGATAGTATTGCCGAGAATATCACTCTTGGAAATAAAGACATACCATTCGAACGCATAGTGGAAGCAGCGGAATTGGTAGGAGCCAGGAAATTCATTGAGCGTCTGCCTGGAGGTTTTGGGTACAATGTAATGGAAAGAGGTGCTACTTTGTCGGTAGGGCAAAGACAATTAATTTCGTTTGTGCGGGCCATGGTATATAATCCTAAGATCATCGTCCTGGATGAAGCTACCTCCTCAGTTGATTCCGAGACTGAAGAATTAATTCAATATGCCATAGAGAAATTGATGAAAGGACGAACATCTATAGTTATTGCCCACAGGCTTTCTACCATCCAAAAAGCTGACCAGATATTAGTGATGGATCAAGGTGAGATCAAAGAACGGGGAAATCATGAACAACTTTTGGCCATGAATGGCTACTACACTCAACTGTACCATATGCAGTACAAAGGTGTAGTGTCGTGAAGAAATCGACCTTTAGAAAATTGCTGGGTAGTACAATCATTGTTTTACTCATTCTTTTAGCTTTTGGATATTATAGGCTGGGGGGGCTAAGTCCCGTCCTGGTAGAGACTATTACAGTAGATAATTACCATTTGGTTGGAAGATATTTTGAAGCGACTTATAAAAGCGATACCATCAGAGCTTATTTCGAGGAGATGAAAGGGTATTTGAAGGATGGAGTACTAACGGGTCAACCAGTGATTATCTACGATCAGGAGCCTAGTGGAAGCCGTGGCAAGGCCACAGGCTTCATTGGAATAAAGCTTGTTGAGAGCCCATCATGGTCTTTAGACAATTTGGAAAAAAGGGAGATACCTGCGAAAAGATCCATAAGGGTTTCGAAAGATGCACACATCTCTGTAATGCCAAACCCCAATAAGATTGATCGACTGATAAGTGATTATGCCCTGACCCATGCTCTTAGCATCGGTGATTTGAACATTGAAATTTACCACCCCAATAACCGTTTGGTGATAGAACGGCCAATTTTAAGTGGGGTTGACTAGGGCTCTTACGAAGTGAGTTTGTCTACCTGTAATTGTTTGTCATACAATTCCCGATAAATACCGTTTTGGGCAAGAAGTTCCTCCTCATTTCCCTGCTCAATGATGCAGCCACCATCCAGAACCAGAATATGATCCGCTAGTTTGGCGCTGCTTACCCGATGAGAGATGATCACCGTGGTACAGTCTTTCATTATGCGTTGCAGGTTAGTTAGTATGGTGTCTTCTGTCTTGGTATCGACAGCAGAAAGGCTATCATCAAGTATCAGGATCCGAGGTTTACGTACAATGGCTCTGGCAATTGACACACGCTGTTTCTGACCACCTGATAAGGTTATTCCGCGTTCTCCCAGAGTAGTTTCAAAGCCATTGGGAAAAAGTTTGATATTGTCGTATAGATCTGAATCCCTGGCAGCTTGAATTATTTGGTCCTGGCTCAATTTACCGTTGCCAAACCCGATATTGTTTTTGATACTGTCAGAAAACAGGAAAACGTCCTGCGGGACATATCCAATGGCTTGCCGAAGATGAGCCAGGTTGTAATTTTTTATATCATGTCCATCAATTTTTACCATACCAGATGTGACGTCATATAACCGGCAAATAACATTGGAAATAGTGCTCTTACCAGATCCGGTAGTTCCAATGATTGCGATTGACTGTCCTGGTGCCACCTTAAACGAAACATTCTTAAGCGCTTCAATTCCTGAGTCCGGATAGGTAAAGCTGACATTGTCAAATATTATTTCTCCGTTGATTTTTTCCTTCAACTCCTGAATTGAAACAATATCCGTTTTTACATTAAGGAATTCATTAATCCTCTTTTGAGAGGCCGCCGCCCTTTGTATGAGACTGGTCACCCATCCCAGCGATGCAACAGGCCAGGTGAGCATGTTTACGTAAAGAATGAATTCTGCTATATTGCCGATAGTCAGTGAACCATCGATGACCTGGGAACCCCCAACGAAAACAGTTAACAGCACGCTTAAGCCTATCAGACCCATTATTAAGGGGAAAAACAAAGCATTTATAAAAGTTAACTTCAGCGATTTATCGCGGTACACCAGGCTTTCCCGGGTAAACTTAAGCTCTGAGTCCTGCTCCCGAACAAATGATTTTAAAACTCTGACACCGGAAAAAGCTTCCTGAACAAAGGTGCTCATTGAGGACAGGCTTTGTTGTATTTCCTCAGATCGTTTATTCATGATATTACTTACTAAATAGATGCTGATAGACAACACCGGCAGCGGAAGTAAAGAGTAGAAGGTAAGTTTTGGATTGACTATGAACATATAGGAGATCACGATGATGAACAGGGTTATTAGATTGATTCCATACATTATAGCTGGGCCCAAATACATCCTGACACGACTAACGTCTTCTGAGATCCTTGCCATAAGATCACCGGTATTGTTTTGCCGGTAAAAGCTTAAAGGCAAGGTTTGGTAGTGCTGGTATATCTCATTTTTCAGATCGTATTCAATCAACCTGGACATGACGATGATCGTTTGTCGAACAAAGAATAAAAAAATACCTCGTAACACTGCCATTACCACTATTAGCAATCCGGCGATCAATATGGATTTGGCAAATATGCCGTACAGGTTCTCCTGTAATTCAGTACTATCAAATAATCGGTACAGGTCAATATTCTCTTTGACCAAATTGATCACGTGCCTGACTAACTGAGCTGGGATAATGGCAACAACATTGGTAATGATTATGAAGACCGTTCCAAGCAGCAAATAATGCTTGTACTTTAGCAGATATTTATTTAGATATTGAAGTTCTTTCATATCTTAAAATAGAAACGGGCAAGTAAAGTTTTTGTTGGAAAACCACCAACGGTAAACTTACACAAGATTATGATCAGGGTATTTAACCACTTTGAATTAATCCTCAAAAAGGGGTACTTTTGCTCAGTATTACCGTCCATTAGCTACATTTTTTAAGGAATGCTAAACCGCAGAAATTTGCGTATCAAAGCAATGCAAACGTTATTTGCATTTCAACAGCTCCGAACTTCTAATAGACAGATTTCTTGGGAAAGACTTAAAGAAGCCTCAAAGGATCTACCAGGGATGGCTCCTGACCAGGCTGCAAAATTGGAACAACTCTTTAAGCAACAGCTGATTGAACCTGGCAGCCTTCCTAAAGAGTTTACTGAAGAGCAAAAGGCTGGTATAGAAGCTGAACTGTCCACTTATTACCGTCAAATTTCTAAAGACCTGAAATTTCTACGTTCACAGATGTTGATGGAGGTGGAGGACGTCCACAAACTGTTCTTGTGGGTATTGGCGTTGTTTTTAGCATTGGCCGACTTCGAGGGTATGTTACTTGCTAAGTCATTGCTGCAAGGAAGACAAAAAGTATATTTGAAAGACATGCGCTCGATTGAAGTACTTCAAAAATCTTTGGCTGACACTCAATTACCATCGTGGGATGTAAATCAGGGCCGGGTTTCACAGTGGTACAAAGAGATAAAAAACCATCAGGGTTCAACTGAGGAGTTTGGTAAAGAAACTAGCGGGCTGGATGCTGAGGTTAAGAAATTGCGATACATATTTAAATCCATTTTATGGAAAAGTGAATCTTTCCAAAACTTTTTTGAAGAGTACGATCGCGGGTGGATCGAAAACAAGGATATCATCAAAAGTTTGGTTAACAAGACGCTTAAATCCATTACCGATGAAGGCGTAGTGTTGGCACCTCTTTCCTATCAATGGGAGGACGACAAACAATTTTTCGCGGATATATTCGATACTACTATTAAACATGAGTCTTGGTCAGAGAAACTGATAGCTGATAGTAGTAAAAACTGGAAAACGGATCGTATAGCACAGGTTGACATGATCCTGCTCAAAATGGCTTTAAGTGAGATGATAAATTTCCCTAGTATCCCTGTTAAAGTTACAATTAATGAATATATTGAAATGTCGAAAAAGTATAGCACACCCAAAAGTAAGAAGTTCATTAATGGCTTACTGGACGTTCTGGCCAACGACCTGATGGCAAGCGGAACCATTAAAAAAAGTGGCAGGGGGTTGATAGATAATAAATAACCATAACCATGAGTAAAACGACAGATAATTTATTGTGTTTTTTAGCCGGCGCCGCCGCAGGTGCCATCCTGGGAATCCTGTACGCTCCGGATAAGGGAACCAATACCAGGGAAAAACTCGCATTTAGATTGGAAAAGTATAAACTAAAGCTGGAAGAACTACTCGAAGAAATTATGGAGGGACAGACCGAGCCAATTTTGAGCAATGCGCGTACAGAGGGCGAGAAAGTAATTCAGGACGCCAAGGAAAAAGCTGAGAAACTCCTGGAAGATGTGGACGAGCTGATTGGCCAAATCAAAGAAAAGAAATAACCCAATGCAAAAGGAGGTTACTTTAATTACCGGGGATGGTATTGGTCCGGAAATTACCATTTCCGTAAAAGAAATTTTCACTGCGGTTGGGGTTCCCATTCTCTGGGAAGAGGTCAATGCCGGGATTGATAATCTGAATAGCGGTGATGAATTAATACCGCAGTCATTAATTGATTCCGTAAACAAAAATAAAGTTGCTTTAAAAGGGCCAATAACCACTCCAATTGGTAAAGGGTTTAAAAGCGTAAACGTCCAGCTTCGGCACATGTTCGATCTATATCAAAACATCCGGCCTTGCAAGTCCACACCGGGAGTTAATTCTAAGTTTGATAATGTTGATATTGTGCTGTTCCGGGAAAATACCGAAGGATTGTATGCCGGATTGGAGTTGTACGATGAGCGCCTGGAGATGGCTGATTCGATAGCCAGAGTAACCAAAAAAGGATCGCTGCGTATTGTCCAGGCAGCATTTGAATATGCCCGTAATTTTAGCAGAAAAAAGGTCACTATTGTGCATAAAGCTAACATCCTCAAATGGATAGGAAAAATTTTTCTTGATGCCGGAGAAGAAGTTGCCAAGGATTATCCGGAAATTGAGGTCAATGACCGTATAATTGACAATATGTGCATGCAATTGGTTATTAGACCTGAAGATTATGATGTGATAGTGACTACCAACTTGTTTGGAGATATTCTTTCTGATCTGTGTGCTGGGTTGGTGGGCGGTCTGGGCATGGTTGCGGGTGCCAATATTGGTGATGAAGTGGCAATTTTCGAAGCGGTGCATGGGTCTGCGCCCGATATAGCAGGTCAGGGTAAAGCCAACCCAACAGCCATAATTAGATCATCGATTCTTATGCTGAAACACTTAAAATTGAATAGTTTTGCAGAGGCTATTGATTTATCGTTGAATAAAACATTAGCAGACCCCCAGCTTTGCACTGCTGATTTGGGTGGATCTTCCAGTACCAGTCAGTTTACAAAATCGGTAATTGGTAATTTGAATTAAGGAATAAAATTAATGTTGTTATGAAAACTATTAAACTCAACCTTGTTGTTGTATTGATGCTACTCACTGCTGTAAGCTGTGATAGTGTATTAGAGTCCAGGGTTTCGGAATTGGAACGTCGGGTTGCTAAACTCGAAAATGGCGGTGCCACCGCAACTACCACGCTTAATACCACACCAACTACCACTACCAGCCCAGCTGGACCTGAGGTTAAACCTGAAGGGCCCCTGCCCGAATTTAATTTCTCTTCAGAGACTTTTGATTTCGGAGCCATTTCGGAAGGTGAGGTAGTGGAACATACATTTTCCTTTACCAATACTGGGGAAGCCCCGTTGATCATTCAAAGTGCCTCGGCGTCCTGTGGCTGCACTGTGCCATCATATTCTAAAGATCCAGTGCCGGCTGGAGGTAAAGGTGAGATTGCCGTCAGGTTTAATAGTAAAGGGAAAAAAGGGAATCAGGCACCTACAATAACCGTGACTGCGAATACATTTCCAAAGGTGTTAAAATTAAGGCTGAAGGGTACTGTGAATGCCGCTGGATAGTTGTCAAAAGTTGGATTAATATAACATTATGTTTGAAATTATATTGTTACAGGCCGGTGGAGGAGCAGGCACTATGAACTTGATCTTTATTGGGGGAATACTTTTGGTATTCTATTTCTTTATGATCCGTCCTCAACAAAAGAAACAAAAAGATCAGAAAAAGTTTATCGGTGATATAAAGAAAGGAGACAAAATAGTAACCTTGGGAGGAATACACGGGAAGGTGACGGCTATTGACGACAGTACCATTACACTTGAGGTAGATCGTGGCGCTAGAATTAAAATGGATAAATCTTCTATTTCACTGGAAGCCAGTAAACAATACAAGAAGGAGTGATCCCCCGCTCCCTTTGAGGTAAATAATGAAATCGATCCAAAGATTATGGCGTAAATCAGGAAAAGTCAATCACCACAGATGGAAAGTAATTTCAATGTGTATTTTGGCGGCTACTACTTTCTGGTTTTTTAACGCCCTAAACAAGTCGGATTATACCACCACCATTAATTTCCCGATTGAGCTGATTTATCCAAAGAAGGACAGTTTAATGGTAGTGGGTGAATTGCCTAAAGCCTTAAGAATAAATGTTACCGGTGGTGGGTGGAGCCTGATTCGGAAGTCATTTGGGATTGGTACCAATCCGCTGTTAGTAAGAATTAATGCCCCTGCAGACACCAGATATTTGCTGGGTAATAGCTTGGTACCCTTGATCAATGATCAAATCACCACCTTCAGGTTGAACAGCGTCATCACAGACACTCTTCATTTCCATATCGAAAAAAAGCGTCAACGCACCATAAAGTTAGTGCTAGAGGACTTCAATCCAAAGGTGAACCACGTAGTTGTTGATATCCGGGTTGACCCAGATACCATAGTTGTTACAGGTCCTGAATCATATGTAAATAACCTGGCAGATTCAATGATCGTGGAAGTTGCGAGGAAGAATATTACTGGAGGCTATGACGAAGTTATTGATATCAAGTTTGAACTAGAACAAATACGCTCAATTCCAACTCAGGTATCTGTCAGCTTTAAGGTAGATCCATTGACCGACCAGGAGTACTTTGCTCAGGTAACCACCAGGAATTTCCCAATGGGCTATACCCTTGATATGAATTCTACTGGTTATGTGGTAAAATACCAGGTAGCATCAAGTTATCAGGATTCTATCGGGACACATTCTATTAAGGTTTATGCAGATTTTGCTGAAATGAAGCCCGATTCAACAATAGAATTAAAGGCCCAAACAAACAACCGGTTGATTATGGAACTTAAGATAGATTCGACGTTTCTAACGGTAATCAAAGAAAGGTAAATTAATGGAGGTAGGAATCACAGGAGGCATTGGAGCAGGAAAATCCATAGTTTGCAAAATATTTAGCACTTTGGGTATTCCGGTTTACTATGCCGATAGCAGAGCCAAACAATTGATGGAGGAATCCACCAGCCTGCAGAAACAAATAAAGATCGCATTTGGAAAGAATAGCTTCCATCAAACCGGAAAACTGAACAGGGAGTATCTGGCCGAGCTGGTGTTTTCTGACTCAGCAAAAGTACTGGAACTAAATAAGTTGGTTCACCCCAAAGTAGCTAAAGACTATACTAAATGGGTCGATAATCACGAAAATAAATTTCCATACATCCTAAAAGAGGCAGCGCTGCTGATTGAATCTGGTTCATACAAGCAACTGGATTATCTGGTGACTGTTCTGGCGCCAGTGGAGCTGAGGATTACCAGGGTACTGGCTCGCGACACCCATCGGGAACGCAGACAGGTTGAACTGATTATTTCAAGGCAATTAACAGATGAGCAAAGGATGAACGAATCAGATATGGTATTGTACAATGATGAGAAGCAACCTTTAATTCCACAAGTACTTGACTTGCATGAACGATTACTGGGCCAGTAAGTTAGCTGGAAGTTGAATCTGGTCTGAGTAGAACTTCATTCTGGTATGAAAGACTGGGAGTAATTCAACACGTTCAATCATGTCCCTCTTATGATTGTAAAAAACCTCCACATAAAAATTATTGAGCAGGTACAAATTAATTTTATAACCATAGTACCTGATGGCCACAATAAAGTTCCCGTTTTGAAATAGTAAACTTATCTTCTCTTTAAGAGATAGGGCGTTAAAATCTTTATGTGTAATGCGATCCATGTCCTAAACAAGAATACATATTTTTTCAGCCAATAAAAAGCGGATGTAAGGTATTCGGGCCAGATCTTTTTGCTGAATTTAAGGCTAGCAGTTATGAGGCAGGGCTCATAGAGACCATTGAAAAAGAAAGATTGCATTTGAATAAGCTGTCTAAACGAAACGGCCGAAAAAATAAGCAGCTCACCAATCAGGGGTTTATTCGTCAATAGACGGGTGGCATTTGGGTGGAAGATGGGGTTCGAACCCACGACCTCTGGTGCCACAAACCAGCGCTCTAACCAACTGAGCTACAACCACCATGAATTATAGGAATGCAAAATTAGGTGTTTGATCCCATTTTGCAAAGTTAATCTGGATTTTTTAACCCGGATTTAACTATCAAATTGCAATCGCTGGCCTTTAACGCTATAATCAAATGTTCCGTTTTTGTAGACTAATTCTCCTGATACCAGGGTGTGGGTGATCTGTGAATGAAAGGTGGTCCCTTCGAATGGTGACCATCCGCATTTTGCAATTATATTTTCTTTTTTCACTACCCAGGATTTGTTCAGGTCTACCAGCACCAGATCGGCAAAATAGCCTTCTCTTAGGTATCCACGATGCCTGATGGCAAAAATATCAGCTGGATTATGGCACATTTTCCGTACTACCATTTCGAGGGAGATCTTTCCTTGCCGGTAGAACTCAAGCATGGCCACCAGACTGTGTTGAATAAGAGGACCTCCAGAGGGTGAAGAGAGGTAAAAGTTGCTTTTTTCTTGCCAGGTATGAGGTGCATGGTCCGTAGCAATAACGTCAATACGGCCATCAAGTACTGCCTCCCAAATAGCCTCCCGATCTTCCCCTGATTTTATTGCGGGGTTCCATTTAATGGCGCTTCCTTTAGATTGGTAGTCTTTATCGGTAAACCATAAATGATGGATGCAGGCTTCGGCTGTGATCCGTTTACTCTTTAATGGTTTGACTGACTCAAAAAGAAAAGTTTCCTTTCCTGTTGAGATGTGTAAGATATGCAGACGGGTATCAAATTTTTTGGCCAGCGCTACGGCTTTTGAAGAACTCAAGTAACAGGCTTCTGTGGTTCGTATTTCTGGATGGCATGCAAACGGTATCGCCTGGCCGTATTTTGACTGAAAATAATCCAGGTTTGCCTTAATGGTTTCTTCGTCTTCACAGTGTGTGGCGATGAGGAGATGAGCTTCCGAGAATAGTGCTTGAAGGGTTTTCTCATCATCAACCAGCATTTTTCCGGTGCTGGATCCCATAAATACTTTAATACCGCAAACTGTTGCAGGGTCTGTTCTTAGTACTTCATCCAGGTTATCATTTGAGGCGCCCATGAAGAAGGAGTAATTTGCCAGGGAATTACTGGCTGCAATTTCAAATTTTTCCTGTAATAGGGACTGCGTAAGTGTTGGCGGTTTGGTATTGGGCATTTCCATATAGCTGGTAATACCACCGGCGACTGCGGCTTTGGATTCTGAAGCAATATCGCCCTTATGGGTAAGCCCGGGCTCACGGAAATGTACTTGGTCATCAATACAACCTGGTAGGAGAAATTGCTCCCGGGCATCAATGACCAGGCTCCCAGGATCGCTTAAATCTCTTCCTATTTTGTAAATACGCTGCCCCTTAACCAGTACATCAGCTTGGAAAATGCGCCCTTCGTTAACTAGGAAAGCGTTCTTGATCAGGATAGAGGCCATCTGTACAATTATACGATATTTGGATATAATATTTTAGCTTTGAGTAACCGCGGAATGATTGATGTGGATATTACAGGATTTCAAGATTTCAATTTAAATAAACAGCTACAACAAGCAGCAGAGGATGCCGGTTATCGAAAACCTACTCCTATTCAGAAAAAGGCGATTCCGCTGATATCTGCAGGACACGACGTAATGGGCATCGCACAAACAGGAACCGGAAAGACAGCTGCCTTTGTATTGCCATTGTTGATGAAGGTTAAGTATGCCCAGGGTGACAGGCCCAGGGCGCTTATTATTGCTCCAACCAGAGAGTTGGCTGCTCAGCTGCACCAGGAAGTTGTGAAACTCAGTAAATATACGGACTTAAGGTCTGTAGCCATTTTTGGTGGAATTGGTCCAAAATTGCAGATTGAAGCGCTTGAGCAGGGGATTGATATATTGGTATCGACCCCGGGCAGATTTATTGATTTGTATCTCAGGGGAGTTATACAGGTCAAGGACTTAAACACGTTGGTTCTGGATGAGGCAGATAAAATAATGGACATGGGTTTTATGCCTCAAATCAGGAAGATTCTGGAAGTTATACCTGTCAAGAGACAAAATCTGTTGTTTTCCGCTACTATGCCATCCAATGTGATCAAGTTGTCTGAGGAATTTCTGGAATTCCCTCTGGTGGTCGAAACTACGCCCTCCGCCACCACCGCAGAAACAGTAACCCAATATTGCTACCAGCTGCCCAATTTTATTACTAAGATTCACTTATTAGAATATTTATTGAGGGACACCGAGCGTTTCAATAAGGTGATTGTCTTCGTGAAAACTAAAAAAGTGGCTGACAATATTTATAAATACCTGATGCGTTCGACCACAGGTGAGATCAGAGTGATTCATAGTAACAAGGGTCAGAATACACGAATAAATAACCTGGAATCATTCAAGAAGGACACGGTACGTGTTTTGGTTAGTACTGACGTCTCAGCCAGGGGCATTGATGTCACCATGGTAAGTCACGTAATTAATTTTGAAGTTCCTGTGGTATACGAGGATTATGTGCATCGGATTGGTCGAACCGGCCGGGCAGCAAATACCGGAGTAGGTATCACCTTTTATCACCCGGCAGAGCAGTACCATTTAAAGAAAATCGAAAAATTGATTAAGGAAAAAATTGAAGAACGACCCATTCCTGCCGAGGTTGATATTGAAGAAACTAGCTTTGAAGAGTTGCAGATAATGAGACGCGCCATAGATCGTCAAAGGCAACTTGAGGACCCTAACTACCAGGGAGCCTTTCACAAAAAGAAAAGTAAAAGAACCAAGTATAAACCTTCTAAGAGGAAGCGTCACAAAGGCCGCTCTTAATAGACACGCAGATTCGTAAAGTCTAAATAATATATTTCTACACGTTCCACAATTAGAGTAGCTTTATACTTAATATCTTTTATATTTGTGTATAGAAAGATGGAGAATATCTTTCTTTCCATAGCTGGTTGAGAAGATCTTGGGGGCAAGTATTCTGTATTTCCCTCAAGATTCTTTTTTTGGCCTATTGGTTCATTCGAATCCTCTCGTCTCTGTTTGCCAGTTCCCAGGTGCAATGAAAAATAAGATCGGTTCGTTTTTTCAACAGATCGAATCGGATTTTTTCTACTGTATCCGTTGATTGGTGGTAATCTGCATGGGTGCCGTTAAAATAAAATATAATAGGGATATTATACCTGGCAAAATTGTAATGATCAGACCGGTAGTAGAACCGGTTGGGATCATCTGGGGAATTGTATTTGTAGTCCAAGTCCATATGCGTATATAATTGATTCATCTGTTCATTAATCATATGCAGATCCATAGAAAGTCGGTCCGAGCCAATTATATAAATATATTGGTCCTGGTCTTCATGTAGAGGGTCCACCCGGCCAATCATGTCAATGTTTAAATTGGCTACAGTCTTATCCAGCGGCCAGACGGGGTTTTTTGAGTAGAAATCCGATCCAAGAAGTCCTTTTTCCTCACCAGTAAAGGTCAAAAACAATAAACTCCTTCTGGGTCCATGTCCATTGGACTTAGCAATAGTAAAAGCCTGGGCCATTTCCATAAGCGCGGAGGTTCCGGAACCGTCGTCATCAGCTCCATTGAATATTTGGTCACCCTTTTTGCCTACGTGGTCGTAGTGCGCAGTGATTACCACCAACTCTTCTTTTTTGTCACTTCCTTCAATAAAGCCCAAAACATTTTCAGTTTCGAATTGTTCTGAAATTTTCTCAATTTTTATATTTATTGATGACGATTTGATCTTTCTAAGCGGATTCTTAGAAGTCTGTCTGGATTTCTTCAAAACGTTTTTTAACTTCAGCAAGTCCACATCTAACAATTCCGCCAGTAACTCAGTGCTGCCCAGGAATAAAATGTTCTTACCTGGTTGCTCTTTTTGAGTGGTGATAGACGTTGACTCGAAAAACCTTGCATTTTTGTCTAAATAGTTTTCGAATTCAGATTTATGATCTGTGTTCAATACAAAGAATGCGATAGCTCCATTTTCTCTGGCAACTTTTATTTTAAGCTGCCGTTCATTTTGAGTTTTAGCGATAAAAGCTACCATGCCATCTACTACGTCCAGGCCCTGATAATCTTTTTCTTCTCCATCGCCAACAAAATGTAACGACATTTTGTTGGGTGGTGAAGCTTTAGCATTTCCAAGATAGAGGAGGTCTTTCAGATGCATATATTTATTACCATTTGATTCTATATAGATTTCCTTATAAAAGTTTCGGTACAGCAGGAATTTTTGCAGGTAAAGACTATCAGAACCTTCTATTACGATTGGACGAAGTCTGTTGTCCCGAAAGTGTTCTCTGATAAAGGCTGCGGCCATTTTTTGTCCTCGGCTACCGGTCTCTCTGCCTTCAAGTGCATCGGATGCCAGTATGCTTAGGTAATTTTGCAAATCAGCTTCACTGATAGTTTCAGCATATTGCTCAGCTACTAAATTTGGTTCCAGTGGCAATTGGATAGCAATGTCCAACTGTGGATAAACGGGTAGATTGCAGAAAATAATAAAGCAACCAATTGATATTAAATGTTGCATATGCGCCAACTTTCCTAACTAAGATAGTAACAATCTATGGTAGATCTCAAAGGAAATTTGATAAGCGGCTTGAGACCACAAAAAATACCAGGCTAAGTCAAAAAATGGCAATTAAATTTTACATTTGTAAAGCTTATTTGGGTCGTTAACCCGTACAAGATATGAGTCTAAAGATTAATGAAAATCATCAATTCTACCATCGCCACAATGGACCTGGGGAGGATGAAGTTAAAGAAATGCTTCAGATAATAGAGGCCTCAGATTTGGATCAGCTGGTAGAACAAACTATACCGATGGAAATACGGCTGGACCAGGACCTAAACCTTCCGACTGCACAGACTGAATACGACTTCCTGGCATCTTTCTCTAAATTGATGAAAAAGAATAAAGTGTTTAAATCCTACATAGGGTTGGGATACTACAATTGCAATTTGCCTTTGGTAATTCAGCGCAATATTTTGGAGAACCCCGGCTGGTACACTGCTTATACTCCCTATCAGGCTGAAATCGCCCAGGGTCGTTTAGAAGCTCTGATAAACTTTCAGACCATGGTTTCAGACCTGACAGGTATGGAAATTGCGAACTCTTCATTACTTGATGAAGGAACAGCGGTGGCTGAGGGGATGAGTATGTTATTTAATCTCCGTAAAGGTGATAAAAAAAGGACCACAAGGTTTTTTGTACATGACAAAGCATTTCCACATACTATTGAGATTCTTCAAACCAGGTCCCGCCCTTTGGGGATTGAATTGGTGATAGGCCAACTTTCAGATTTTGAAGCGGACCCATCAGAATATTTTGGAATTTTAATTCAATACCCTGATTTGGAGGGAGGGTTCGAGGACTACCAAGAGATTATTGGGGAAGCTCATAGGAACGGAGTGTTATCTGTTGTGGCAGCTGATCTTTTGAGTCTTACCTTACTAAAGGCGCCTGGAGAAATGGGAGCAGACGTGGTAGCAGGTACCACCCAAAGGTTCGGAGTGCCCATGGGTTACGGGGGCCCTCATGCAGCTTATTTTGCTACCAGAGAAAAGTATAAAAGACAGCTTCCCGGGCGCATTATTGGAGTATCCGTAGATAAGGAAGGTAATAAAGCATACCGTATGGCTTTACAAACCCGTGAACAACACATTCGTAGAGAAAAGGCCACTTCTAATATTTGTACTTCGCAGGTTTTATTAGCAGTCATTGCCGGGATGTACGCGGTATACCATGGGGCAGAGGGTCTTAAAAAGATAGCCTCCAAAATAAATGGATTGACCACTGTTCTTGCAAGGGGACTTGGTCAACTTGGATTCAATATCTTCAACCCCAACTATTTCGATACTGTAACTATTCAAATGCCCAATAGCGCTCAATTGGAAAGCATAAAAGTGCTGGCATTACTAAACGAATGTAATTTCAGGTATGATGGCAATGATTCCATTGGGATTTCACTTGACGAGACCACCAAGCTTGGGGATGTAGAGCAGATACTCAATATTTTTGCTAAGGCTACTCAACAGGAGCATAGAATACATATACAAGAGCTGTCACAGGATCTTGACTTTCAATGGCCGGACCATTTGACCAGAGAAAGTGATTATTTAACCCATCCTGTTTTTAAGAGTAAACAGACGGAGCATCAAATGTTGCGATACCTAAAAAAGTTGGAGAATAGTGATCTTTCACTGGTACACAGCATGATTTCTCTGGGCTCATGCACCATGAAATTGAATGCAACCGCTGAAATGATGCCAATTACCTGGCCGGAAATTGCTAATATTCACCCTTTTGCTCCAAGGGATCAAGCCTTGGGTTACCGGGAGATGTTCACGGAACTGGAAGGGTGGTTAAGTACAATCACCGGGTTCGAAGCCACTTCCCTGCAGCCGAACTCTGGAGCTCAGGGGGAGTTTGCCGGTCTTACTGTAATACAGGCCTATCATAAACATAATAATCAAAGTGATCGCAATATCGCCTTGATCCCTTCATCGGCCCATGGTACAAACCCTGCCAGTGCAGTTATGGCAGGTATGCAGGTGGTGATTATTAAATGTGACCAACACGGAAATATTGATACCGAGGACTTAAATGAGAAAGTTTCATTTTATGAGGCAAGGATATCCGCTTTAATGATAACCTATCCGTCCACTCATGGAGTTTTTGAAGCACAAATCAAGGAAATATGTGAAACGGTACATAAGGCAGGAGGGCAGGTATATATGGACGGCGCTAATATGAACGCTCAGGTTGGCTTGACCAGCCCTGCAAAAATAGGAGCGGATATTTGTCATTTGAATTTACACAAGACCTTTTGTATTCCACATGGTGGGGGAGGGCCAGGTATGGGACCGATTTGTGTGGCAGCCCATTTGAAGCCCTTTCTACCAGGCAGCCCAATTATCAATATGGGTCCGGAGCATGCGATCACCGCGGTCAGTGCCGCACCTTGGGGAAGCGCCAGTATCTTGTCCATCAGCTATGCATACATTGCATTAATGGGAGGATATGGTTTAAAAAGAGCCACTGAGTTGGCCATACTTAATGCCAATTACATGATGAAAAGACTTCAGGGGTCTTATGAAATACTTTATACAGGATCACAAGGTCGATGTGCGCATGAAATGATTATTGACTGTAGGTCATTCAAGGCATGTGGTGTACAGGTTGAGGATATAGCCAAACGACTAATGGACTACGGCTTCCATGCTCCTACAGTTTCATTCCCTGTGGCCGGCACCATGATGATCGAACCTACGGAAAGCGAATCAAAGGAAGAGTTGGACAGGTTTTGTGACGCCATGAAATCTATAAGAGAAGAGATCAGGGATATTGAAAGCGGTGGGGCGGATAGTGAGAATAACTTGCTGAAGAACGCTCCTCATACCGTGCATATAGCATGTATGGATAATTGGGAATATCCCTATAGCCGACAACAGGCAGTTTATCCATTGCCTTACGTTAGAGAATCAAAATTTTGGCCGTCGGTAAGTCGAATCGACAGTGCATATGGAGACAGGAATTTAATGTGTAGCTGTATTCCGGTGGAGCACTATCAGGAAGGGGAAGCCATAAATTTGTAGTCTATATTTGTTCGTAGTCACAGGCTACGAAACACTTGAATTAATTGATTAAATTTCCCACGTAGGTTTTAGACTTCACTAAATCTCCATTTTTGCCATACATTTTGACATCACCTTTGATGATGCCTTGTTCATATGGAGTTTCTCTTTTTACTGTTCCATCCTTGTAATACTCCACAATCATGCCATGTTCAATGTCATTTTCAAAACTGGCCTGAGTGCGTAACTCCCCGTTTTGCCAGTATTTTTTAAATAAACCGTTTTTTAAACCTCTTCGATAATTCCCCAACCGATTTTTGGTACCTGAACGGTAGTAATCAATAAAGTAGCCGTGCGGCAGATCATTCCGGTATTCTTCCTCCGATTTTAACCCACCATTGGACCAGTATTTGACCATCAACCCATGCAACTGGTCTTCCTTATAATGTGTAATGGACTTGACCTTATCACCTGATAGTTCAACCCATTTACCCTGTTTCAATTTTGAGGCGTTTACTTGATTGAGTTTTTGGGTGGTGGTGCGGTAAAATCGTTGAGCTTGAAGGAAATGAGAGGAAGCAAGTAATATCAGGAGCGACAGCAGAAATTTCATTTAGGTTTGTTGATCTTAATAAATTTCTTAATAAAGTATAATTATAAAAAATTATGGACACTCTATCAAACCTCAATCCTTCAGTCCCTCAATCCCTCAGTCCCTCAATCCCTCAATCCCTCAATCCTTCAGTCCCTCAATCCTTCAGGTCCCTAGCGGTCAAACGTGAACATGACGTTCTGCGTGGTATGACGACCTTACAAGTGGCCCCGATTCTATGTATTTAATACCGCGTTTCAAACCTTCTTCTTTATACTTTTCGAAAGTATCGGGATGTATAAACTCGGCTACCTCAATGTGTAGTTTAGTTGGTTGCAGGTATTGTCCAAGGGTAAGAATATCCAATCCATGCGCCACCAAATGATCCATAGCTTCATATACTTCTGCCTGTTTTTCTCCCAGGCCAAGCATTATTCCTGATTTGGTCCTTTTACCTGCTTCTTTAGTCAACTGTATCTGTGCCAGACTTCGATGGTATCTGGCTTGGGGCCTAACCGGACGGTATAATCTTTTAACAGTTTCCATATTATGGGACACCACCTCTTGTCCGGCGCTGATCATTCGATAAAGTGCATTCCAGTTTCCCTTAACATCCGGAATCAAGGTTTCAATAGTGGTTTGAGGACTTAGGTCCTTTACCTTGACTACCGTTTGGTACCAAATTTCTGCTCCCCTGTCCTTTAATTCATCGCGATTCACAGAAGTTATTACCGCGTGTTTTACACCCATCAATCGTATTGCTTCTGCAATTCTTGCTGGTTCTTCTTCATCGTATTCCGGAGGGCGACCGGTAGCAACTGCACAAAAGGAACAGCTCCTGGTACAAACATTACCAAGGATCATAAACGTGGCGGTACCTGCACCCCAACATTCACCCATATTGGGACAATTCCCACTTTCGCAAATGGTATGGAGCTTAAATTTATCAACCAGTTTCCTGACCTTTGCGTATTCCTTGCCTACCGGGAGTTTCACACGCAGCCATTTGGGCTTTCCAGGACGTTCAGGACGATCAGTGGAAATAACCGGAAGTTCAATCATAGTAATGTTATGAAACAGTAAAGTTATAAAGGATTTGGTAAAGGAAGAAGTTATCTTCTACGACCGTAGAACAAGGTTACAAAGAAAGAAGTGAAGAACTGCTTGTTACTGGCATTTGGCACTAAAATAATCTCCTCGGTAAACCCCTCAAACATTAATCCCAACTCAATCCCGGATACATTTGATTTAAAGGCCCCGAATTCAAAACTAAGTGCCGGTTTAAGGTTTAATCCAAATTTTACCTCGGACTCACCGATGCCCTGCAGGATGTTGCCGGTTCCCAGGATACTATTAAAATCTACATGCTTTTCCGGATCAAACGGCTCGTTTACACCTTGGCTATTTTGGATATAATATGGTGCCAGTAACCCAATAGTTGGACCACCAGCTAGTATTGCATGAATCTGTAACCCTTGAAATGATGCCTTCTTGAATATTATCTGTTCCCGCCCATATTGCAAGCGGATCGAATAAAGGTAGTTTTCTTTGCCCCAAATAAAAGAATTTCCATTTAGTGGGTTGGATATCCTCGCTTCTTTTGGGTGTTTCACGTTCATCAATTCCAAGCCAAATGTTTGAAATTGATTTTCGTTTAATCTAATACTTTTCTTCAGAACAAAACCTCCGATAAGTCCCCCGTTAGTATTCTTATTAACTCCCCATACGAATTCACTAGTGTACTCGTAATCCTCCGAATCCTGAGCCTGAACTGTATATCCTACTAATGTGAATAAAAATATGAGAAGAAATGCCTTGTGAAATCTCATATATTTCTTGACCTTAACCATTAAATTTAACCATTTCTCTATTAACAGAAAAACAATCCACTTAGTTTATAATATCCTTGGAATGGGCATGTGTTGGTGACCAAAAACCCATTAATGCCCCCTAAAAATTATTTTTGAACAGAGGTCTGGCTTAGCGCTTTTTTTATTGCCCTGTGACTAATTCTTAGATGGGAGCAATGAAAAATGCATTTGCCTCGATCAATTATTAGAATCTGTGGTGATTGGTGCCTCACCTGAAATTGATCTTCAACAGCGTTAGATACCTCTCTATGTGATATTAAATCCAGGAAATAACATTGAATATCCAATGGATCGGTCTCCCAGGCGTGTTCGAGCCTTGAACATATAACGCTACTGATGGAGCATAGCCTACTGTGTTTATAAATCAAAACCGGTTGTTGGGAAGATTTTTCTGTGATATATTCCAGGTCTTTAAGAGTGTTAAATGCTTTCCAGTTCATAATTAATTATTCCAAATTTCTCGTTCCTTTGGATCGTACTTGGGCTTTTTGTTTTTGTTTTTCAAATGTTTTGGCTGATCGGCATTTTTCCGGGTTTTAGCCAAAAGTAATTTCCATCTTCTGGACAGGTCATTCCTTTTGTTAGGATCCTTTAAGCGCCCTCCACTATAGGTAGCGCTTGGATGGAGATCTTTACCTTTGGTACGCCGTACTTTGTAGTTGCCAGCGAAAAGTTGTTGTTCACGGGATTTCTGCCGGTAGTCACGATTTTTAAAGAAACGGGTGGAGGTTTTAAAGTCACCCTGATAGTCCAGCCCTTCAGTTTTTATTCTGGAGTTGGTTCTTACTTTATAATGACCGGCAAAGGTGGTTCCTGGTGTCTTAACCTTTGCATTGGGTTTTACCCTTAGATCACCAGCATAGCGGGTCCCTTCAGTTTTTACTTTTTGGTGGCGTTTTACTTTAAGGTGTCCCTCAAAATCAGCGCCATCCCAGCCAACAATTTTCTTGGGACTGTTGAGGTGGCCCCTGAAGGTAGTTCCAGGGCCTTGAGGAATTTCCTTTGCCCGCATACCCTTGACCGCGTAAGTACTGGCACGTGTATCGGGTTTTACCTTTTTAAGTTTCATGTCCCCGGCCCAATCGCCACCATAATCGTAGATCTCTCTATTAGGTGCTTTCATATTTCCCTTAAAGCGGGTACCGGGAGTGCCCTCTATAAATTTATTTCCCTTTAGGTTCCCTTTCCATTCAGCTCCCTGTTCCTGCAACTTAATATCAGGGGCCCCGCCTTTCTTATAATTTCGGCCTCGCTCTCCATAGATAGTAGCTCGTCCACCTGCGGTAGAAGTAGCACCTGCGGTACTGTGTCCGGCATAGGTAGTCCCATCTTTTCCACCCCTGATGGATTTGGGCCGTCCTTTACCGGCATAGTTAGTACCATCATTTCCACCCCTGATGGATTTGGGCCGTCCTTTACCGGCATAGCTGGTTCCATCATTTCCACCCCTTGATTGATTTAGGCTGTTCTTTCCCGGCAAAGTTAGTACCATCATTTCCGCCCCTGATGGATTTGGTCCGTCCTTTACCGGAAAAGCGAGTTCCTTGAGTCCCGACTGGTGGTCCTTGTTGACCTGTCCGTTCCTGGTAACCTTTACCTTTTTTGTCGACCTTTTTGGTAGGGTTTCCCTTGATGTGGGTTGATTCTACAGATACTTTATCTCCCCTGTAATTAGTACCCTTACTACCACTTATGGATTTTTGTTTACCCCTACCAGAATATTTGGTCCCCTTGGTTCCTCTGGGTGGGCTGTCTACGCCAATCCTTTGCTGATACTTGACCCCGCTGGTTTGTTTCTTCTTGGTTGGATTGCCGGTAATTCTGGGTTCTGTCGGCACTGGGTCTCCGCGATGGCGGGTACCTTTACTTTTCTCAATGGATTTTTGTTTTCCCTTGCCTGCATATTTGGTTCCTTTGGTGCCACGAGGCACTTTCCCTCCACCAATTCGCTCCTGGTAACTTCTTCCAGTGGTTTTTTTATTCTTTTTAGTGGGATTTCCCTTAACTGTGGGGGTTGCAGTCGGCTCGATCTTACCCTGGTACTGTGTGGCTTTTTTGTTCTTCTTTTTTTTGGCTTTTTTCTTATTTACTTTTTCAATTTTCTTTGAATGTGTTTTGTCCTGAGCGATCAATGGGTTTCCAGTGGCCAAAAGTAATCCGAGCGAGAATAGAACAACCCAGCCGGTGCAAGCTGAAATAGTCAGTCTGGGTGTAGGTATAAGGGAACGATATGTTGAAAAGTAAGTATGCAAAGTGATCCGAAACCTCCTCTAGCTAACAAATTAATAACGAATTTACCCTAATTATAGCGTAAGTAGGGGCTAATTATTACATCGGCAATAATAAGACTAATAATTTGCCTCAAAAGTTCCTGAAAAGCAGCTTAACACTAATATTTCAATAGCTCTTTAATTTTGTCAGCGAATCGATGTTTTGGCAAGAAATTTTCCTCAAGAGTAGATGAAAATGGCACAGGGGTGTCTAGTGAACCAACCCGCATAACAGGGGCATCCAGGTGTTCAAAACAATGTTCCCCAATCCAAGCGGCAATTTCTCCGCCTACGCCACCCGTTTCGCAGTCCTCATGAAGTACCAGCACCTTGCCGGTTTTCCTTACCGATTTCGCAACCGTTTCTTTATCCCATGGTAACAGGGTACGAAGATCGATAAGCTCCAGATTTAGTTCCGGCTGCTTGACCAATAACTGCTCTGCCCAAATTACTCCCATACCATAGGTCACCACAGTTGCGTCATTTCCCCTGTTTATCACCAGAGCCCGCCCAATAGGCACCAAATGGTATCCTGATTTAACCGGACCTGATATTGATCGATACAGCGCCTTGTGCTCAAAAAATAACACAGGGTTTGGGTCCTCGATAGCGCTTAGCAGCAGGCCCTGGGCATCCGCAGGGTTACTGGGATAAACTACCTTTAACCCAGGTGTGTGAAAGAACCACGCTTCGTTAGACTGTGAGTGAAATGGCCCGGCGCCTACCCCGGCTCCAGTAGGCATTCTGATCACCACATCAGCATTTTGTGACCAGCGATAGTGTGATTTAGCAAGGTTGTTCACAATCTGGTTGAAACCGCAGGTAGCAAAATCTGCAAACTGCATCTCCACTACGGATTTGAACCCTTTTATTGACAAACCTAATGTCATTCCGAGGATTGCGGATTCGCACAACGGCGTATTCCGGATCCGTTCTCTGCCATATTTTTCAAAAAGACCATCTGTGGCTTTGAAAACACCACCATATTCTGCAATATCCTGACCCATCAAAATCAGTGTTTCATGCCTATTAAGTGCTTTGTCCAATCCTTGACTTATGGAATCCACCAGCCGGATGGTTTCGTTATTATCATCTCCTAATGCGGAAGGCACTTCAACTGTATGAGCAAAAATATCTGATAGCTCTACTGTTGTATCGGCCTCCGGCGATGGTTGAGCAAATGCCACGTCCAAAGCATCATTGATATTTCTCATTAGTTTCTCATAAACTTTACTCTTCAGGTCCTGAGTCAGGTCTCCACTCTTCAAGAGAAAATTTTCAAAATTTGTGATGGGGTCCTTTTTTGCCCATGAATCCATCAATTCTTTAGGAACATATTTGGTGCCACTGGCTTCTTCGTGTCCCCTCATTCGAAATGTGTTGGCTTCGATTAGCACCGGTCTTGGAGACTTTCGTATGGTCCTCGCAGTAGTCTTCACCACATCCAGCACTTCCAATACATTGTTACCATCAACACTAAGCGCTTCAATACCGTATCCTGCTCCTTTGTCTACAAAACTCTTGAAATTGAACTGTTCGGAGCTGGGGGTTGACAGTCCGTATCCATTATTCTCCACTATAAAGATCACCGGTAGGTTCCAAACAGAGGCTACATTCAACGCCTCGTGAAAATCTCCCTCACTGGTGCCCCCATCACCGGTAAAGACCAAGGTTACTTTTTTTTCCCTGGAGAGCAAGTGGCCCAGGGCAATGCCATCGGCTACCGCCAGCTGAGCCCCCAAATGAGAGATCATGCCAATTATGGAGTGTTCTTTTGATCCAAAGTGGAAGGATCGGTCCCTGCCTTTAGTGAAGCCCGTAGGTTTCCCTTGAAATTGGCCGAAGAGTCTGTCTAAAGGGACTTCTCTAACAGTAAACACTCCTAAATTCCGGTGCATGGTCAAAATGAACTCATCTTGGTCCATAGCAAGCGCAGCACCAACGCTGGTAGCTTCCTGTCCAATACCAGAGAACCACTTTGATATTTTCCCTTGTCTTAATAACAAAATCATCTTTTCCTCGATCAACCGAGGTAAAAGCAGGTTTTCATAAATGCTCAGGAGTTGTGCTTTAACGAGCTTTTTTTGATTGAACTTCATTGATTATTTCACTCTGCCATGAGAGACCAATTTAAGGTAAAGACCATAGGGCATAAAATAAATGGACTTATTTTTTATTTTTGCAGCAGTATGATCAATTATGAGCAATTTAAACTTGACAACGGACTACAAGTGCTGGTACACGAGGACCACACTACCTCCCTTGCGGTAGTAAATATTTTGTACAATGTGGGTTCCAGGGATGAAGATGAAGATAAAACAGGGTTTGCCCACCTTTTCGAGCACCTTATGTTTGGAGGTTCTGCTAACATACCCTCATATGACGCTCCTTTACAAAAAGTGGGAGGAGAAAACAATGCTTTTACCAGTCCTGACATAACCAATTACTATTTGACCTTGCCGGCAGCAAATCTGGAGACTGCTTTTTGGCTGGAATCCGATCGTATGAAAAGTTTGTCTTTTGATCCAAAGGTATTGGAAGTTCAACGTAAAGTGGTAATCGAAGAGTTCAAACAACGATATTTGGACCAACCATTTGGGGATGCCTGGTTAAAACTGAGACCCCTGGCATATCATAGCCATCCCTATAAGTGGGCCACCATTGGCAAAGACATTTCACATATAGAGCAGGCCAGTATGGCAGATGTCAAGGAATTTTTCGATCGATTTTATCATCCCGGTAATGCGATTATGGTGGTGGCGGGTGACGTATCCGTTACCCAGGTAAAATCCCTTAGCAACAAATGGTTTGCAGATATTTCGGCAGGCCCGAAAAATCAAAGAAATTTACCTAAAGAGCCATTTCAGCAAGAAGAAAGGCTAATTGAAGTAACTTCCAAGGTACCTGTAGATGCATTTTATCAAGTATATCATATGTCTTCGAGATTTGGAAAGACTTACCATCAGGCGGATTTAGTCAGTGACATACTTGGAAGGGGGAAATCATCCAGGTTGTACCAGCAATTAGTAAAAGAGCAGAAACTATTTAGTTCAATTTCAGCATACGTTACAGGTTCGCTGGATCCTGGACTTTTAGTAATTCAAGGGCATTTGAGTGAGGGCACATCTTGTCGGAAAGGTCATCAGGCGGTAAGTGATTTGATAGATGAATTTTTATCGGTCGGAGTGACCGCGGGGGAACTGGAAAAAGTGAAAAACCAGACAGAATCAAGTCTGATATTTTCGGAGATTGCCCTTTTGAACCGGGCCATGGATTTGGCAGTAGCAGCAGTGGCAGGAGATCCAGATTATGTGAACCGCGAACCTCAGATAATCCAAAACATTACAGAAGGTGAAGTTATGGATATGGCTCAAAATGTGCTCAGGAGAGAAAATAGCTCCACTTTATACTATCTAAAAGAACTTGCATAATGAACATACGCATAGGTCAGGGATATGATGTCCACCGTCTGGAGCCAGGCAGAAAGTTTTGGTTGGGTGGCATTGAGATACCCCATAGTCAGGGTGCTGTGGGACACTCGGATGCAGATGTACTGATTCATGTTATCTGTGATGCACTGTTGGGTGCTGCCAACCTGCGCGACATAGGGTATCATTTTCCAGATAACGATCCACAGTACAAACAAATTGATAGTAAAATTTTGCTAAAGGAAGTGGTTAGGCTAATTGGCAAATCCGGCTATCGAATAGGCAATGTAGATGTAACTGTCAGTCTCCAGACACCAAAGATTAGCCAGTATATTCCTGATATGATAAGATGCCTGGCAGTAGTTATGGAAACCGAAGAAGATAATGTCAGTATAAAGGCCACCACCACCGAGAAACTGGGGTTTGTTGGAAGAGAGGAGGGTGTGTCAGCGCTGGCGGTGGTATTGATCTATAAATCATAAATGCGGCACCTGCAAATCAAGCGGACCAAAGACGGTTCCCATACCTTGTGGGTACCGGACATTCAGGAATCATTCCATTCACTAAATGGCGCCATCACGGAATCTCAGCAGGTGTTTATTGACCAGGGATTGAAGCATTTCTGCCTATCATCTGGTAAAGATGAGGTCAGTATTTTGGAGATAGGTCTGGGTACCGGTCTTAATGCTCTACTGACTTGTTGTTATTGTCAGGAACATAAACAAAAAGTCCAATATACCGCCCTGGAGCCATTTCCCTTAAGCTGGGAACTGGCTGGTCAATTAAACTATCCAGAGTGGATCTCTAATGCTCAAAGTGCTTTCTGGTTTAAGGAGTTACATATTTCAACCTGGGATAATATTGAATGGCTAAATCCCTATTTTTCGATCCTTAAAAAAAAGGAAGCCATACAGCACCATGCTGTATTAAATCAATATGATCTCTGTTATTTCGATGCTTTTGCTCCCGTGAAACAACCAGATATTTGGGACTTGAAGGTTTTAGACATGGTAAGGCGGAGTCTCAAATCAAAAGGAGTACTGGTGACTTATTGCGCCCAGGGACAATTCAAAAGGAACCTGAAAGAGCTGGGGTTTCATTTGGAATCTTTGCCGGGACCGCCGGGAAAAAATGAAATGACCAGAGCTATATTGCTGGATTAATGGCCATCCTTTTGCAGCTGTTTGAGCACTTTTCTGCCTCGTATCAGCACCACCCAAATGATCTTAACCGGGTTACAATGATCCAAGAATGCCCAACAATCTCTTCCAGGCATCGGATCTGGCCTGCTTGTTCTGAGCAGTGGCATCGGTGGATTCACCTGACCGCATAAAACCGTGACCGGCGCCTGGATAAATTACCGGATCAAAGGTCTTGTCAGCAGATTCCATCTGGGAATTTGGTAGTTTCCAGCGTTGCATTTACCCGGGCATCATTACCTCCATAGAATCCGTACACCGGAGCAGTGATCTGCTCCATGCCGGTACCATCAGCGGGTGCCGTTCCATAGCACACAAAAGAGGCCTCTAATTCGGATTGATTGGTGGCATATCGGAATGTTTGACTACCGCCCCAGCAAAACCCAATCACCACAATCTTACCGTTACAAGATTTCAATTTTTTCAGGTAATCAAAAGTAGTGTTTAGATCGGCGGTTATTTGTTCAGGATCCAGTTGGTACAATGCTTCTCTGGCAGCATCACTATTGGGAAAGTTGCTGGTTTTCCCTCCGCCGGGGCCTGAGCCGCTAAGTAAATCCGGTGCCATAGCTATATATCCGTTTTCGGCCAGTTGGTCGGTTATTGATCGTGCCCAATCGTTAAGTCCTCGGTTCTCATGGATCACTATTATACCGGTAGCTTTCTTATTGCTTTCAGGGTAGACCAAAAAAGCATCCAGCGAACGATCACCATCGGTAAGTTTGACCCATTCCTGGTGCCTGGGTGAGTTTTCTAACCGTTCCATGGGAGATTGTGCGAATATTAATATTGACAATGAACCCATGTATAAAAGTGAGGCTATCTTTTTCATAACACTGAGGATTAATAATGACTGTTTGGTAAATTACCAAAATTTGAAATGAAACTCCACTTAGTAGAATGAAACCATTGAAATCTTGCCGTCAAGATTTTCCTGCATTGTCCAGGGTTCACCAGGGCCGGGAGTTAGTGTACCTTGATGGACCGGGAGGAAGCCAGCTGCCAGATGCTGTAATTGAGGCAATCAGTAACTATTACAGAAATAGTAACTCAAATACGCACGGGGCGTTTATTACCACCGCTGAAACAGATCAGGTCATAGAAAATGCCAGGGAGAGAATGGCGGCCTTTTTAGGTGCCATTGGACCTGAAACCATCAGTTTTGGCCAAAATATGACCACCCTGAATTTTTCCATCAGCAAGGCATTGGCAAGGATCCTTAAACCAAAGAGTGAAATCCTGATCACTCAGCTGGATCACGAGGCAAACCGGGGACCGTGGCTAAATTTGAAGGAACAGGGGCTTTACAGTTAAGGAGGTGAACATCCTAGCGGATGGAACACTGGACTATGATGATTTTGAATCAAAACTGAATGAACAGACCGGGTTGGTAGCGGTGGGATATGCTTCAAATGCCCTGGGAATTGTAAACGACCTACCTAAGATTCGAGACTGGGCCCGCCGGACCGGTACCCTGATGCTGGTAGACGCTGTACATTACGCACCTCACTTCAGTATTGAGGTAACCGACCTGGATTGCGACTTTCTGATGTGTTCTTCCTATAAGTTTTACGGTCCGCATGTAGGTATTCTATATACTCGTCCAGGTTTGCTCAATCAGTTACAGACTGACCGATTGGTGACACAAGATGAGCAAGCCCCTTGTCGTATAGAAACCGGTACTTTGAATCATGCCGCTTTGGCTGGAGTAGCAGCGACCATAGACTATCTAGCTTCATTTGGAGCAGGGGATGATCTAAGGTCACAATTGGTGGACGCAATGAAGACCATTCAAACCCAGGAGTATGGGTTGTATAAATTGATGTATGACGGTTTAGCTGTCATACCTGGCTTGTCAATCATTGGACCGCAACCAGATCCACTATGGCATACCCCCACCATTTCATTTACACTGGATGGCCTAAGTCCGATTGAAGTGTGCAAGTTTTTAGCTTCAAAGAGTATATGTGCCTGGGACGGACACTTTTATGCAAAACGCGCAATTGAGGTTTTGGGACTATTGGATCAGGGAGGAGTGACCCGGTTGGGTGTGTCCATGTACACCAGCCAGGAGGAAGTGGATTATGTTGTTGAGTGTGTGCGTGAAATAGCAATTGGTTCTTAAATCACTTGTAGTGGTATCCTTTTGAACACTGAACAGGGATCAACGATTTAAGATTTCAGATAGGGTTTACTGCTTTGGTGGACTAATCATTATATGTGCCCTGTGCGTCCCGGGATTCATTAGCCAGGGTTCTCCGGGAGCTCTTGGCTTTGCCGGAAGTCCTGAAGATTCGGGGGTTGCATACGGAACATAGACCACATACCTATAGTAAGCATCCACTACCGCCATTGAATCCGTTGAAAATTCAGTACCGGTAAGAATGTGCAGGGTAGAAGCATTTTTAGGCATTTTCAGTTGACCATCACTTACTTCCTGTTCTCTTTTGTCGAACAAATCCTGGCCATCAATTCCTTCTGCCCTGAGCTCTCTGCCCCGGGTCATAAACGGCTCCAGGTTTTTGTGATAACAGGCAGTGCCGAACCCTTCTTTATTGGGATCATCTGCTATACATACCAATTCATTGGTTCCGGCCTTTAATTCCACAAAATTTCCTTTTTCATCATATCCCAGCACTTGCGCCCCTTCTCGCATTTCCTCAGGGGCCGCCAGCACGGCACCGGCGATTTGTATTTCTTTGGACGGAATGTTATCGGGTTGAGCCTGACAGGAGGTACAGGTGAGTGTTAATAAAGCCAAGAGACTAAAAATGTCTTTCATAGTAGGGATGGTTTTGATTTGCTACAATATAAGGAATTCAATTTAGGAAATAGGTAGTAGAATCATTGTTGTCGGTGAAGGTAAATGGATATTTTATGATTTTAGCCTCGCGCAGCTTTTAATGGCTTGATTGGGTGTAAATACTGGTATATTACCAGCATATAAACAAGTTGGGAAGCAAGCGCCATGATATACTAAACAAGAGACTGAAATTTGTTAAATTTGATATATGAAAAGAGACAAAGTAATCGAGACTATTAAAGAATTACCCCCCGAGTTCGATCTTGATGATTTAATTGAGCGATTAATTTTTGTTGAGAAGGTTGAAAAAGGATTAGAACAGCTGGATGAAGGAAGAACAATCCCTCACGATGAGGTCAGAAAGATTACCAAGAAATGGTAAAGGTAATCTGGACCGAGTTTGCGCTTGACGACCTTAAATCGATTCATGAATACATCTCAAAAGACTCTAAACCCTATTAAATGAACGCCCTAGAAAAGTATTGAACTGGGAAACACCAGGAGTAGCTTTTAACCGAATCCTTCAAAATAGCAATCCGTAAATAATGATTAATAATTTTGAAATATCTGATCAATATTTCTTTGTATTATATTTAACCATGTGTCGCACTAAATCTTTGAACTTAAAACTCCCACACCCTCCTAGGCGTCACCACCACATCCATCGCAACATCCGTTGGCTCTACTTCAATCCCTTCCACTGGGTCAAAATAACTCAAGCCGATCTTTAGAGAATCTGGTCGGCACTGTGCTAAAAACCGGTCATAATGTCCTTTGCCGTAACCAATCCGATTGCCTGATTTGTCAAACGCCAACATTGGTACCAATACCAGATCAAATTGTTCCACGGGCACCGGTTTGGCCTCCACCGGTTCTGGTATTCCCCATTTATTGGCCTCTAATTGAGTAGTCGGCTCAAGAAAATAATGGTTAAGAAAATCTCCACCAGGTGCCACTTTAGGTACCGCTATCTCTATTTGCTTATGGTTTGCTCTGATGTGATTAACTATGGGATATGTATCTACTTCGTTTTTACCGATAATAGCCAGGTACAAATGCATCACCTTTATCTGGTCCCAGCTGATGAACTCAATCAATAATTGACAGATCTGCTGATTAAAAGCACTTAGTTGCTCAGAGGTAAGCGCTTGACGCCTGGCCAAAAAGGTCTGACGCAATACATCTTTATCCTTCTTCAAAGAGGACATGGAATTTGAAATCAAAGGGATCTAAATGTTCCAGTAGTTCTTCGATAAATTGGGGATTATTAACGTAAAAGTTTAGAAAGTTTTGGTGTCTTTCCTGTAAACTTCCATTGGGGAACAACTTTTCCTTTAGACCCATCAACTGATTTACAGCCATTTCCTGATTCCGTTCTTCGGCTTTTTTTAAGCGTTTTTCAATTTGATCGAAGTTTTTTAAGGCCTTACTTTCTTCTGCCTTAATATAGCCCGTAAGCGATCCGTCTATCATCTTGATCTTTTCGATTATCTCTTCGAAGATCTTCCCAATGCGGCCTTTTTCGGATTGCAGGTCCAGGCTCGACTTTGCATTGCGCGCTACAAATGTGGATTTCAGTTCATTAGGGCTTAAAAAAAGATCAGAAGGACTTAGTGCAAGTTTATCGAACTTTTTGGTTTGGGCTTTATTGACAACCAAGACATTGTTACGTGGAAAGAGTACGGGAAATGGGATGTCGTAATGATCAAAACTTGATTTGAATTGCATCCAATAGGCAAGTTCTCCAGGTCCTCCAATGTAGGCCAGGTTTGGCAGAATGGTTTCTTGATAAAGTGTGCGCAGCACCACATTGGGGCTAAAAAATTCCGGGTGTTCTTCCACTTGCGTTAATATTTCCTGTTCACTGAAAGCAAAATCGGTACCTAAAACCTCATATCGTTCACCCTTCTTGACGATTCGCTCGCGTAGACCATTTTTCAAGTAAAAAAGATTGATCTCTCTAGGTGTAACCAGGGTCTTATAGCCATTCCTCTTCAATTTTTCGGTACTTTCCAGCACGTTTTGGAAAGTGTTTTGATTTGTCAACTCATCTTTTATTACCGGAGCGAACATTCGTTTCAGGTCCGGATGATCGCTATCAACTACCACCAGGCCATGATCTCCAAACAAATGATTTACGATGCTTCTGGTGGCATCGGCCAGGGTATTACAATTGATGTATGCATCCCTGAAAAAATCAGGACAGTCCTTAAGTTGATCCAGGATCTCGGAGATCCCGTTTGGGTCGAACCGGCCAACGGCCCCTTTCTGGTGGGTTTCCCAGGTGTACTCTTTACCGAAGAGGTTGAAGTGGTTGATCTCAGCAAAATCGTGGTCTTCGCTGGCCATCCAATAGACTGGCACAAATTCATGCTGTGGGTAATGCTCTTTTAAGATCTTACTGATCCTTATGGTACTGACGATCTTGTAGATGAAGTATACGGGCCCGGTAAAAATATTAAGCTGATGACCTGTGGTTACCGTAAAGCAGCTAGGCTGTTTTAGGGCGGTTATATTTTGGATTAATTTTCCTGAAAGCACCAGTCCGCTGTACTGTTCGTTGAGCACCCTGACCAGCTCTGCTCTATTGTCCGCAGGAAAGTTCCGGTTTTCAATCAAATCCCCGAAGGATTCCGGGTTCGGGAAAGCGCCCACGAAATCTTTTAACTTAGGGTTCTCATCCAGGTAGTCCAGGAAGGCGGACGAAAAGTAAGGAGTTTCAGAAAGGGGTATTTTCTCTAGTCTCAAATTCAGGGTATCGAGCATTAAGTTAATTAATTAGGGTTCCAGTGAATCGTTAAAACAGGTATACGGATTCATATGGATTCAGGACCAATATTAATGAAAAAAAACATATGAACGCCGAACATGAAATAATCCATTGGTCAAAAATAATACACTCATTCCCTATTATTTATAATTCATAACTGGCTTACCAATCAGATCAAATTCCCTGGCATCAGTTATTTTAATTTGAGCAAAATCACCGATCCGTAGATAATTTGTACTGGCGTCAACCAAGACCTCATTATCAACTTCCGGGCTATCAGCTTCGGTACGTCCAATGAAGTTCGTACCCTCTTTGCGATCAATCAGTACTTTTAAAACCTTCCCGATCTTACTTTGATTGAGCTCCGTAGAGATCTGTTCTTGCAGCTCCATAATGGCATCGGCACGCTCCTGTTTTACCACGGCTGGCAGGTCATCTTTCATGGAAAAGCTGTGCGTCTGCTCTTCATGGGAGTAGGTAAAAATGCCCAATCGTTCAAACCGGCTGGATTGTACAAAATCCAGCATCTCTTGAAAGTCTTCTTCAGTTTCACCCGGATGTCCGGCGATTAGGGTAGTGCGAATAGTGATACCAGGTATCTTTTTCCGGATTTTGTGCAACAACCTTTCAGTCCGCTCTCTGGTTATACCACGTCGCATCAGTTTTAACATTTTGGTGGATCCGTGCTGAAGCGGTATATCCAGGTAATTGCAAATGTTTGGTCGGTCTGCCATAACCTCCAGAATATCTTCTGGGAAACCCGCCGGAAAGGCGTAATGCAAACGAATCCACTCCAATCCCTCGATATCAGAAAGCCTTGACAAAAGTTCTGCCAGGTTTCGCTTTTTATATATATCCAGCCCGTAGTAAGTGCTGTCCTGGGCGATCAGTAATAATTCTTTTACTCCATGTTTTACCAGATGACGAGCCTCTGCTTCCAGCACTTCTATTGGTTTTGACCGGTGCTTTCCTCGCATCAGGGGTATAGCACAAAAGGAACAAGGACGATCACAACCCTCGGAGATCTTCATGTAAGCATAGTGTTTCGCAGTGGTAATCAACCGCTCACCTACCAGTTCGTGCTTGTAGTCGGCATTGAATTTCTTCAAAAGCAGGGGCAGTTCCATGGTCCCAAAAAAGGCATCCACCAGGGGAATCTCTTTTTCCAAATCCTCCCGGTAGCGCTGAGACAGACACCCTGTTACAAATAACTTATCGATTTCACCTGACTCCTTGGCATCGGCATAGCGTAAAATGGTATCTATGGACTCCTGCTTGGCATTGTCAATAAATCCGCAGGTATTAATAATTACTATATTAGCGTCATCTTTAGGGGATTCATGGGCAACATCGATATCATTGCCCTTCAATTGTGTGATCATAACCTCTGAGTCGACCAGATTTTTGGCACAACCCAAGGTGACTACATTGACTTTGTCTTTATTTCTGACGCCAGTTTTCAAATCAGCCCTTTTACATAAGGGAGACAAAATTACAAAAATATTCAGGGAAGGTCATAACTTCTTGTTAACTGATCAAAAGACCCACCTGTTGCCTGCCCAGCCGGCAGGCGGGCTCCACACTGTCAAACAGAATATTTACATATCTTTAGGACTTGCAAATGGAATGTCCCATGAGAAACAGGGTTTGGTCCCGGGTTGTTAATAAATTAGCAATACTCGTCACTTTTATGGGAATTATGACTTGTGCCCCGAATGAGCTTTGTTTTACCGACAATGATACCCGGGTAAAGATAAGCTTCAAAAGAGTAGTTTATCCCAATACTGATAGTTCATTCTTTGAGAATGATACCCTGATTTTTTCGCGAATTACCGCATTAGACACCGACAGTATATTTGTTGACTCGGATACCCTTTCTACAGTTGTGTTACCGGTAAATACCGGGGTTAATCTTACTGTATTTTTATTTGACAGTGACCAGGGCAGTGATACCTTGGAATTGACTTATAAAGCGATATCAAGGCTGATTTCTGTGGAATGTGGGCCTGAACAGATAATTGAAGACCTAGGGGTTGCCGTGTTCACCTTTGACTCACTGGCAATATTGAATTCAGCTCTTTTAGAACAAGTAAATACCAATGTTGAGGTATATCGTTAGCGTTGTACTGCTTTTTAGTATTGTCAGGGGTTTTAGTCAAACTGATACCGCCCGGGTACGCCCTCCAAGACCTCCAAAGGTGAAGAAAGAACTTAAGGAATTTATTCCCACCGGGGTGAGGTTTGGTGTGAACCTATATAGTTTCAGTCGCAACCTGTGGGATGAGTCCAAGAACTTGACCGAATTTCAATTGGACGTGGACTTTAGACATTATCTTCTGGTTTTGGAGTATGGTACTTCGAAGATCGAGGAAATAGAAGAGGGGTTTTCTTACACCAGCAATGGATCTTATTTTAGGATAGGTCCGGAAGTTAATGTTTTATATGACCCGTCCTCGCTTCATGTTGTCTCTTTGGGACTCCGGTATGCTTCCAGTACCCTTGACGACCAATTGATCTATAATACAGTGGATGCCTTCGGTAATACACTAATATCCGTTTCAAATGAAAAGGCCAAAGCACAATGGGCGGAGTTTACCTTGGGAACCAAAGCACATTTGTGGAAGGGACTATTTATGGGATTTACCTTGCGCTACAAGTTTTTGAAGAGTGTACAATTTAATGAATTGGAACCGCATTGGCTTCCCGGCTTTGGCGAAAACAGGGCTGATGATAATAATCAATTTGGCTTTAGTTACTACCTGGCGTGGCGGTTTGGGATTAAGAAGAAGGTGGATGAAATAGAAATTAGAAATTAAAAATTACGAATTGTTGTGATTCACTGAGCCCAACTCACCAACTCACTCACTGCTCTTAAACAATGAATCCACGAATTCCCTATTATCAAAGGGTTGCAGATCACCAACTTGCTCGCCAACACCTATATATTTGACTGGAATTTTGAACTGATCACTGATACCAATCACCACCCCGCCTTTTGCGGTACCATCAAGTTTGGTTATGGCCAATGCCGTTACATCGGTGGCCTTGGTAAATTCCTGTGCCTGTATGAAGGCATTTTGCCCGGTACTTCCATCAAGCACCAGTAAAATTTCATGAGGCGCATCCGGGATGAATTTTTGCATTACCCGTTTGATTTTGGAAAGCTCATTCATCAGGTTGACTTTGGTATGGAGCCGCCCGGCGGTATCAACCAGTACTACATCAGCTTGTTGATCTACCGCTTGCTGTAAGGTGTCAAAGGCTACTGCTGAAGGGTCAGTGTGCATGCCATGGGAGACTACAGGAACCTCTATTCTTTCACCCCATATTTTTAATTGCTCCACAGCGGCGGCACGAAATGTGTCGGCGGCGCCAAGGATGACCTTTTTGCCCAATTGTTTATATTGCGCGGCTAATTTTCCGATAGTTGTGGTCTTGCCTACACCGTTTACACCCACCACCAGGATCACATAGGGTCGCTTGTCCACAGGAATATCAAATCCCGAAACATCCGAAGTGTGATTTTCCTCCAGCAAACCCGCTATTTCCTCCCGGAGTATGGTATTAAGTTCAGAGGTGTTTAGGTATTTATCTCTGGCTACCCGCTCCTCAATGCGTTTTATGATCTTGATAGTAGTATTGACGCCAACGTCGGAGGTGATCAGGATTTCTTCCAGCTCGTCAAGGACATCGTCATCGACCCTGGACTTGCCGGCTATAGCCTTTCCCAGCTTTGAGAAAATGTTTTTACTGCTTTTCTCCAGGCCTTTATCCAGCGATTCCTTTTTTCCCTTAGATATAAAATCGAAAATTCCCATAACAGAGGATAAAAAAAAGTCCCATCGGGACTTCATATGTGCGATTGGAATTATTTTCCCAGAACTTCCCTGACCATTTCAACAGGCACCATGTCCTCCTTAAAAGAGTAAGCTCCGGTTGTAGGCGATTTTACGGCTTTAATTACTTTTGCAAATTTCTTACCGCCTGGTTTCCTGAGGCCAGCTACAACTTTCTTAGCCATAATTATTTGATTTCTTTATGAACGGTCATTTTCTTCAGGACCGGATTGAATTTTTTTAATACCATGCGGTCAGGGCTATTCTTCCTGTTCTTGGTAGTGATATAGCGGGAAGTGCCAGACATACCTGAGTCTTTATGCTCTGTACATTCCAATATCACCTGAACTCTATTTCCTTTTTTTGCCATTTTTAAAAACTTTTAAACCAGCATGCCATTGGCCCTGGCCTTTTTCAATACATTAGTTATGCCATTTTTATTGATTGTTCTAAGTGCCTGGGTTGATACTTTCAAGGTGATCCATTTGTCCTCCTCTGGAATGTAAAACCTTTTTTTATGCAGGTTCGGGTAAAACTTTCTCTTGGTTTTATTGTTGGCATGAGAAACCTTATTCCCGGTTCTGGGTCGCTTACCGGTTATCTGACATACTCGTGACATCTTTCATTATTTAAAATGGACTGCAAATATCCACAAAAAATCTCAAATCTAAAATGATTAACTTTAAAACACCCCAAATTTATTGTTATGATTAAAACTATTACATCCAGTCAACAGGCTATGGCGCTGGAAGACCGCTATGGGGCCCACAATTATCACCCGCTTTCGGTGGTCTTAAATAAAGGGGAAGGCGTATTTCTATGGGACATGGAGGGGAAGCGATATTATGATTTCCTTTCGGCATATAGCGCTGTAAACCAAGGTCATTGTCATCCCAGGATCGTTTCCGCTATTCAGCAACAAGTTGAAAAGCTGACGCTAACCTCGCGGGCGTTTTACAATGATGTGCTGGGTGTCTACGAGCAATTCATTACCGAATTTTTTAATTATCAAAAGGTGCTTCCCATGAATACGGGAGTAGAGGCTGTTGAAACTGCCATAAAGTTATGCAGGAAGTGGGCATATGAAGAAAAGGGTATTCAGCATGATAAGGCAGAGATTATTGTTTGTGAACAGAACTTTCACGGCCGCACTACTACAATTATTTCCTTTTCCAGCGACCCTGATGCTTATGGAAATTTTGGTCCTTATACCCCTGGATTCATTAGAATACCTTATAATGATCTGGAAGCTTTGGGGAATGCTTTGAAAAACCCTAACGTGGCGGGGTTTCTGGTGGAGCCTATTCAGGGTGAGGCGGGAGTAAATGTTCCGGACCAGGGTTATTTGACGGATGCGGTAGCCCTCTGTAGTGAAAACCAGGTATTGTTCATTGCTGATGAAGTTCAGACAGGGATAGCACGTACAGGAAAAATGCTGGCATGTGACTATGAACAGGTGAGACCTGACATATTGATTCTGGGAAAAGCATTATCAGGGGGTACTTATCCGGTTTCTGCGGTGTTGGCAGATGATGAGGTGATGAAGGTAATGAAACCCGGCCAGCATGGTAGTACTTTTGGTGGCAACCCTGTAGCCGCAAAGGTTGCTATGGCGGCACTAGACGTGGTGGTGGATGAAAATCTGGTAGAAAATGCCGCAGTAATGGGGAAGTTGTTCAGGAGTCGAATGAATCTATTGATTAGTAAATCGGACCTAATAACACATGTTAGGGGAAAGGGACTGCTCAATGCTCTTCTTATTAATGATAACCCTGAGAGTGAAACAGCTGGGAATATTTGTCTGAAATTAAAAGAAAACGGACTACTGGCGAAACCAACTCATGGTAATATTATTAGATTTGCACCACCGTTGGTGATTACGGAAGAGCAACTGCTTGATTGCTGTGATATTATTGAGCAGACTATTAATGAAATGACAAATCTCAAATGACAAGCACCAACTAAAATCCAAGCACCAAGGTTTAAATTCCAAACTTGCTGAAAGTCCAGAAAGTTTGAAGATTTGGGGCTTGAAACTTGAAGTTTATTTGTTATTTGATGCTTGGAATTTGCTATTTACATATGACACATATGTTAAGAAGACCTCGAAGAAATCGAAAAAATGGCCAGATAAGGAATATGATCGCTGAAACCAATCTGGCTATTAACGATCTGATTTTTCCTCTTTTCCTGAAAGAAGGAGCAGGTATTAAGGAAGAAATTGGGTCTATGCCTGGTATTTACCGATACTCGATTGACAAGTTGGTAGAGGAGGTTGAACAGTGTCTAAAACTCGGGCTTGGAGCTTTTGCAGTATTTCCATGCCTAACTGATAACCTCAAAGACAAAACAGCATCTGAAGCATTAAATCCTAATGGTTTGTATCCACGGGCCATTCAAACTTTAAAATCCAAAGTGCCGGAAGCCATATTATTAACGGATGTGGCCATGGACCCTTACAGTTCCGACGGACATGATGGCCTGGTTATAGATGGGGAGATTCGGAATGATGAATCTTTGGAAATTCTTGCAAAGATGGCGGTGGTTCAGGCACAGGCCGGCTCTGATATAATTGGTCCCTCTGATATGATGGATGGCAGGATACGGGTAATTCGGGAGGCCCTCGATAAACAAGGATTTCAAAATGTGTCGATCATGTCATATACCGCTAAATATGCCAGTGTTTTCTATGGACCATTTAGGGATGCCTTGAACTCAGCCCCAAAGCACGGGGACAAAAAAACCTATCAGATGGACCCACGGAATCGTCGTGAAGCGATAATAGAGGCTGAGTTGGATATAGAGGAAGGGGCAGATTTTCTAATGGTCAAACCGGCGTTGGCCTATTTGGATGTCATCAGTCAAATTTCATCAGAGTTTGAACTTCCAGTAGCTGCTTATAATGTGAGTGGGGAATATGCGATGATCAAGGCTGCTCACCAGAAAGGATGGCTTGATGGACCTCAGGCAATGATAGAATCACTGACTTCAATAAAGCGTGCTGGGGCAGACCTTATATTAAGCTACTTTGCCCGGGAATATGCCGAATTGTTAAAAGGCTAGCCCTTATGCTCCACTAACATAAAGACTAGTTTAGGTCTTCCTCTCTTTCAAGCATTAAAATGGAACTTTGAGGAACAATAAAATATTTTTCTCCTTCATACAAGATTTCAAATGCTCCTTTTTGGAGAAAAAGAGCCAAGTCTCCTTTTTTTGCCTGTAGAGGTACATATTTAACCTGATCTTCCTGATCTTTCCAAGGTTCATCTTCTTCAACAGGCATCGGTATGGGATATCCGGGCCCGGTTTTCATAATATATCCGCTCTGCACCCTTTCTTTTTCCCGGACTCCGGCTGGCAGGTAAAGTCCGCTTTCTGTCCGTTCCGACATTTTTTTGGGTTTTATTAGTACCCTGTCACCCACTACAATAATCTTCCTTAACTTATTCTCACCGGTAATTTCCATGCTCCAAAGGTAGTTAATTTTAGAAATACTAATTAATAGCTTCCCAACTTCTACTGATGGTACTGCCACTATCGTCTTCCTGATAAACGGACAGATAGGTGTCAATTTCCAATTGTAGCTCTTCGACATGTGATATGATACCCACAATGCGATTCTCTTTTTGCAATGACTTAAGGGTTTCAAATACCAATTGCACCGATGGACGGTCCAGAGCGCCGAATCCCTCATCGAGAAAAAAGAAGCTTTGATCAGCTTGATTCAAGATTTTTACATTTTCGGCCAGACTCAAAGCAAGGCATAGAGAGGCTTGAAATATTTGACCACCGGAGAGTGTTTTTAATAAACGCAATTTCCCATCATTTAGATAGTCCCGAACCATGAACTCGTTGTACTCATTAAGCTCCAAACTAAGCCTGTTGCCAGTCAGTTTGGTGAAACGAGCATTGGCTGCTTTACACAAATTTTGAAGATAGACGGAAGATATGAAATTGATAAAACCGTTTCCCCTGAGCAAATTGCTGATTTCCTGAATATGGTCCTTGCGAACTGACAAGTGCTGCAGTTCTTTGGCCAGGGAAGTTTTCTTTTGTAATTGTAGCTGCATCTGCTGCAGTGTATGCTGTTTACTGGACAACTGATGGCGTAACTGATGTAATTCTGTGGTTAGGTTACCTTGTTTCTGCACCAATTCATGATGGCGGATTTCCTGATATTGTCTCCTGCCCATTTTTATTCGAAGGCCTTTTTTTCGCACTTTTAAAGCATTAAGATCGGTACGGTATTTCTCCAATTCCCTCCGTTCCTGTGCTACATTCAAACCCAATGCCAGTATTCTTTGCACTTCATTCAAGCCTTTAAATGACTCTCTTTTACAAATTTCAATTAATTCTGTATCCAACTTGCTGGAGTTGGTTTTGATGGCTGTAACTTGGGTCTCAAGTGATTGTAATAGTCCTTTTTGATGATTCAGTTGTTGGTTGCTTTTAGTAAGATTTTCAAAACTTTGATTATAACTTAATTCCGCCGATTTAAGCTTTTCCTTCATCTGCTCTATTAGTGAACTAAGTTGCTGTTCTGTCTTTTGCAAAAATGCCGGGACTTCCAGGATCTTGATCATCTTGGTCATTTGATCAATCTTTCCTTCTAATTTCTCTTTTCTCAGGGCAAGTTGCTGCAGTGTTTCTTGTTTTTCCGTCTGTTTGGAAAGGATTTCCTGGCCTTGTGATAGTCGCACATGTAGTAAATGCTGTTCTTTTTTGGCTACTATAACGATTTTTTCAAGTTTCTCGATGATTTGATCAAGGTTGGTTGGCCGGTTACCGGCTTTATCCGGTCCTGGATAGTTAGCGCGATGCTTTTTCAAATCTTTTTGAATAGAAGTATGTCTATTTGTCAAGTTGATGAGGACCTCTTGCTTTTCATCTATTTTGGTTTCAAGAATCCCGGATTGTTGAATGAAGGCGTGTTGCCTTTCCAACATTTCTTCCAGCCCTTTTAGGTTTTTCCGGGCACTATCAAGAGCATCTGATAATTTAGATTCTGATAACGGTTTTGGGTGACTGGTGGCGCCGCACAATGGACAAGGTTTGCCTTCTTCCAGAAGACGGGCATGTGTCCTCCAATCATCCTGTAATCTTAACAACTGAAATTTTTCCCGCTCAGCTGATATGCTCTTTTTTAGAGCATGAGGGTGTTGAGTTTTATCTTTCAGGTCATTGATTTTTGTCAACAGAGAATTGATCTCTTTTTTAACATGTAATTGCTCCTTTACCAGTCCATCAAGTTGTTTTTCTTTTTCCAAAGAACCAGCCCACCATTCTTTTAAGACGGTCAATCTTTGGAGTTCTTCAAGAGCTTCGGATTTCCGGGTTGCCGCTATTCTTGACCGCTCTATTTTCAACTGTATCTCACCTGTTTTACTATTCAGTTGCACGATCTCCTTTTGGACTTGCTCCCAGTAACTTTGGGTATTTTCAAAATTATCCTGTACACTTTTTAATTGAATTAGCAATTCCAAATCTGCTATTTGCAACAATATATGGTCCTTATCAGCGTATCTGGTCTGTGCCTGGGTCCATTGCTGTCGGGACCTGGCTACTACCTGCTCCAAACGATGGATCTTCATCACTAACATACCAAGTTCTTCTTGTTTGGATTTTGCCTCAAGGAGCAGCTGTCTTTGTTGAAATATTTTATCTCTAAACAATTCCTGAACTTTCACGAATCTATCCAACTGATGTTGTTTTTCCTGATAGAAATCAGACTCTGATATCAGAGCATTCAGAGATTCAGACACCTCAACCAATTCGTTGAAAATGTGTTGTAGTAACTGCATCTTGGCAATTTCAGCAATCAGCTTTTGTTCCTTTATTACTTTTTCATCAACCACCTCCTTCATTCCATCTACTTCCTTGTCCAAATGTCTTAGCAGGTTCTGGTTCACCTCAGTATACTGCGAAAGTTGGCCATCAAGAAAGTTAATTTGCTGCTTGACAGTGCCAAGCAGGCGGTAGGCTTGTGGGGCGATATCAAAGCGGTCCATATTAAATAGCTCCTTAAGCATCTGAGTGCGAGCGGCAGGTTTTTGATCTATAAACTCACTGAATTTTCCCTGGGGTATGATCACTGTTTGCATAAAATTCTCATAGGTCATACCCAACACGTCAGGTTTTTTCAAAGGCTTCCACTGGTTCTTAGACCATTGATAATAGCTGCGGTCCCGAACCTCAACTTTTTGAAAATCCTTGACTTTTCGACGAGCCATAAAATAGAAGCGGAACTTATTCTTATGATTGCGGCCACTTTTAAAAATAAAATCAATGATCATTTCATTGCTTTGAAGATTCATCATGTTATAATAACGATCGTCGCCGGCCTTATTGAGCCGGGTGGAGCGGTCAAAAAGAACAAACATAATGGCTTCTAATATCGCGGACTTCCCGCTTCCTACCGGTCCGAATATTCCAAATAATTTGGCATCTACCAGCGGTTGAAAATCTATGGTTTCAGATTTTGCATAGGAGTAAAACCCCTTAATAGTCAACTGAACTGGAATCATGGCTCCGCGTGAATAATTTCATCCAAAATCTTTAATAGCTCAGTACTTGGAGCTTGCCCCTTTCTGTACTTGAAGTACTCGATAAAAAGCGATTTAATATCTTTGTTCAAATCAATTGACTCTCTGGGCCCTTTGTGCTCCGGAGACATCTTTAATTCAGGAATTATAGTAACGATCCCCTTATGTGCCTGATGTAATCTTTTCTTTTCTTTGGCCCCCAAATAACTGTCGGTGACCATGGTTAATTCAACGAACGTATTTGGGTGATCTTCAAGCCAGTTCACGGCCCCATCCAGGTCCTCAAATCGTTGTTTTGTCAACTTTTTACCCTTGTTTAATGGAATGGTTTTCCTATTGACCGGAGCACCTGGTACAATTTCTATGATCTCCACTTGCTTTTTTTGATCGGCTTCACTGAAACTATAGCTAAGAGGACTTCCACTATAAACTACCGGGTTATTGGCAGGAATATCCTGAGGTCTATGAAGATGACCTAACGCAGTGTATTGCATTTGTTTTGGCAGATCTTCAGTGAAGACCGCCTGAGCACCGCCTTGGAAGAGTATGGATCTTTCATCCTCGCTTTCCTCCGGTGCGGGAGCGTTCCTACTCATAAAATAAAGATGTGCCATTAGTAAATTAACCCCCTTATTATCACAGTACTTTTTAGCCAAGGCATCCCAGCGTCTGGAAAGAAGCTGACGTAACTGATCCTGAGGATGTTCCTTACCAAGATATTTTTTAAAGGTTACTTCATTGGCATATGGTGTAAGAATTATTCGTACAGGATAACTATAATTTGGTAATCTTATCTCTATGAATCCAGGTTGGGATTTTGAAACTTCCAATCCGGTATCCAATGTGAAAGGTGGAATCCTGGTACCAGGATTACCACATAATATGATCCCGCAAGCAGCTGCCAAAGGATGTGGTGCTTCGATGCGCTGCGCCGAGTCATGGTTTCCGGCAATTACCACAACAGCTCTTTCGCCCGAATTCGAAAGCTGGTGTAAGGTCCTGTAAAACAGCTCTACGGCTTCAGTAATGGGGTTGTATGTATCAAAAAGATCACCAGCAATTAGTACCAGATCCACTTCCTCCTTTTTTGCGATGGTTACAATTTCATCCAAGACCTGACGTTGTTCATCAATCCGGTTAAATTGCTGTAAACGCTTCCCTAAATGCCAGTCGGCAGTATGCAATATTTTCATACAAGAACCTGTTATTTAGACCTTGTGTCGTGTCACGCATGACTTATGCGTTATTTCATACATAACACGACACTGGTCAAATATAATTTTTTATATAAATAACCCGTGTAAGTTTGCCCTTTTTAATAGTTAGTTAATTTTCAAGACAACGATTATTTTGCACAGTCTTTGCTATACATGGGTATAGTCCAGACATCATGTTAAATAAGCGGCTGATAATGAACAAAATAACAATTTATATAGCCATAGTTTTTATGGGTTTCTCCGATCTTGGGATTATTGCCCAGACACCAAAAAGCCCATTATCCAGAGTTATTAATGTTTCAGGAACTACTCAAATCGCCCCTAGCCTGAGTGGTGACGGCAAACATATGATATTTACTACCACCGATAACCTAAAAAGTGAATTGTTGGTATTCTATTCATATCAACAGCGCCCAGGAAAGTGGACCCAACCACAACCTGTTACTGCTGTAAACCGATCACAAAAAATCAATCACCTTGGGGGTTACAGTCTTAGTTACGACGGAAACTATATATACTTTACCAGTCGCAAAACCTATGGAATTGGAAAGTACGATATTTGGTACAGTAAAAGAACCGGTAACAATAAATGGTCGACCCCTACCAATCTAGGTCGGCCTGTTAATTCAACTCAGGACGATGGTTGCCCCAGTCTATCACCTGATGGAAAGATATTATACTTTGTAAGATGTCAATCGATGAACCAGAAAGAGGGCTCTGATTGTCAATTGATGATGGTAAAAAGGAGAAACCAGGCTTACTGGGGTGAGCCCGAAGCATTGCCTGATCATATAAACGATGGAAATATTCTTTCGCCCAGAATCCTGGCGGATAATCAGACGCTACTCTACGCCAAAGGCCAGGGTGATTCCTGGGACCTGTATCAAACCAGGCTCACCGCAGATGGTTGGACCCAACCGGTGGCATTGGACTACCTCAATACCACTGGAGATGAGCGTTTTGCCAGTGTACCGGCTCAAGGGGATGTTATCTATTACTCAACAAAATTTAAAGGGACTTATGATATAATAAAAGCCAAGATCCCGGAGGAGTTTCAGCCTTTGAAGGTAGTGTATCTAAAAGGGAAAGTAGTTGACCGGCAAGGTTTACCACTGGAGGCCTTTATTCAAATTTATGATGTGGAAGATAAGAGTTTAGCCCAGTATCATCGTACCAAACAGAGCGATTCAGGTTTTGAATTCTATGTTCCGGCAGGCAAGAAGTACGACTTTTCTGTAGTGCCGCTGACTGCTAATTATACTTTTTATTCAGAGATATATGACCTTTGTGAATTAACAGTCAGCATTCGCATAAAATTGGATATTGAGCTGGAAAATCTCGATAAGGGAATTACATTCCCACTCCAATGCTTGCAGTTTGAAAATGACAGCACCTTAAGCAATACATCCAGGTTAGAAATGAGTCGTTTAATAAAATTATTGAAGAACAACCCGGGGACACAGATAGAAATTGCTGTACACCGGGACAGTTGGGAAACTGACAGCGTGCTTCATGTGGATACAGCTTTATTTCATGTGGATACAACTTTTCATGTGGATACAACTTTATTTCATGTGGATACAACTTTTCATGTGGATACAACTTTAGTCCAGGTGGATACAACTTTATTTGTAGAATTATTAATAGCTGAATCTAGTCTGCAAGCAATTGACAGTCTCCCAATACCACAAGATATACCAGCTGAGCCGAAGCTGGATCCCACCGAAATTCAGGCGCAAGCAATCTCCCGGTATCTTCAGGAGCGTGGGGTACCCGATTATTTATTGGAACCAAAAGGCTATGCCGATAGTCAACCGGTGGCTGTTAACGACACCGAAGAACAGCGTATACTTAATCACCGGGTGGAGATAAGAATCCTTTAGGGAACAACAGTAGAACAGTAGAACAGTAGAACAATAGAACAGTAGAACAATAGAACAATAGAACAGTAGAACAATAGAACAATAGAACAATAGAACATTAGAACAATTGAACATTAGAGTATTTGAACTTAGAAAATAACATTTTATAAGTAACTTCGTTGATCAACAAAAACGATGCATGCGTAACCTGGTAATAGTTCTGGTCTTCATTTTATTGCCTATTATGGCAATGGCCCAAACGGCCCATGAGGAGACCACAGCCAATGAAAATTACCCACAAGCATTGGCATATTTAGCACAGGGGAAAGCCAGGTACATAGAAGGTGATTATCACAGCGCGGTAATTGCCTACAATAAAGCCCTTGAACTTCAGGATAGTTTAGTAGATGCCTATTTTCAAAGAGCGTCAGCAAAAAGTTTTCTGGAAGACTATGAAGGGGCATTAGAAGACTACAGTACGGTGATCCGGTTTGATTCAAGTAACGTCTCCGCCTATTATTTCAGAAGTTACCTTAAACATGAGCTAGGATTTCAACGGGACAGTTCGTTGTTGGATATTAATACCGCTATCGATTTGTCTCCTAGCGACGCCAAACTTTACGCCCGCAGGGCATATATCAAATCCCACACTTTTGATCTTGAAGTAGATAAGATTAATCATAATTCTGCCATTGAAGACCTTGATAGGGCTATTGAATTGGATGATACCAATCCGGAGTTCTATCGGCAAAGGGGGTTCAGCAAATCCCAACAAGGCGCAACACTGGCAGCTGCCTCGGACTTCGAAAAAGCCATAGCTATTGATCCGGAAAATGGGGACAACTATAATGAGAGAGGCCTTATTCGATTGAAAATTGAAGATTTTCAGGGTGCTGTTGAAGACTTTTCCAAAGCCATTGAGATTAATAATGACCAGGAGTATCTATACAGAAACATCGGATTAGCAAAATATAACAACAAGGATTTCTATGGGGCTATCGAGGATTATAGCAGGGCAATCGACTTAATCAGTGAAGAATTACGCACCCATAAGTTCGATAGGGCGTACAAGTTCAAATTAACCAATGCTTATATTATGAGAGGCGCATCCTTTATCGCTTTGCGGAAAGTATATGAGGCTTGTGCAGACTTCAGTAAGTCGTATGAACTAGGTGAAAAAAGAGCCCTGAATTACCTCAAGAAGTACTGCCGTCCTTAACCCGCATTATGTATGCATAGAAGTCAATTCCTTCCGAGCGCCATCCGCCCAGGATCTTAATAGCCAGGATTATACGCTGCTAAAGACTCGGCTTCATCGAATAGGTCCAAAGCTGCCTGAAGGATCTCATTTTGTTGATTGAAAATTGGATAAAAGCCTTTACTGTCCCAGACAAGTTTCGCGATTTCGGCCTTCATATATATTTTGAGCAGGTCCTTGCTGCTTTCAAGTCCTTCTTGATCAAAATCAATCCCGTTGCCTTTTGCCATTTGGGCAAAATCCTGAAGCATCTCATTACTTACCTCAAAATTGTCGAAGTAGTCCTGATAGTCCATTTTCTTCAGTTTGTTCTTATTCTTTTGATAATATAACAGAGGATATTCTCTGTAAACTGAGTTATACAGGATTTTACGCAGATATATAGAGTTCATAGAAGTATCAATTGGTACAAAGTGATCGGGTATAATCCCACCACCACCATATACTGTCCGGCCTTTGGAAGTTTTATAAACCAGGGAGTCATTGAATTTGATGCTGTCCTGGTGAAATAGTTCACCGTTGGTATGCCGGGTAAGATAGTCTTCATAATATTCCAAAGATTTCCCCTCGTAGGGTCTTTGAATAGACCGTCCGCTGGGTATATAGTATCTGGAAATTGTTAGCCGTAGTTCTGAACCATCACTTAAAGGTATTTGATTTTGTACCAGGCCTTTCCCGAATGATCTGCGGCCCACAATAAGACCTCTGTCATTGTCCTGTATAGCGCCTGAGACAATCTCAGAGGCTGAAGCACTTCCCTCATTGATCAATATAATGAGTGCGCCTTCTTCGAAAACACCATTGTTTTTGGCCCTGGCCTCTGAGTCATATCGATCTTGCTTTCCATCGGTATAGACGATCATTTTATTTCCTGAAAGAAACTCATCAGCCATTTTAATGGCCCGGTCCATATAACCTCCCGGGTTGTTTTGAAGGTCCAGAATCAATTTTTTCATCCCCTGGTCTTGCAGGTCAGTTAGCGCTGTATAGAATTCAGTATAGGTTGTGGCAGCGAACCGGGATACTTTAATGTAGCCAATTTCATCCTGGATCATATAACTGGCAGGAACAGAATGTTGAGGGATCTTATCACGAATAATATTGAAATGCAGTACTTCTTCTTCTGACCTACGCTTAATGCCCACTTGTACTTTCGTACCTTTAGGGCCCCTTAACAAATCAAAAACGTCACGATTCGTGATCCCAATACCTGCCACACCTTCTCCGTCCACTTCCAATATTTTATCACCTGAAAGTAAACCCACTGCTTCAGAAGGTCCTCCCTCCAATGGGGATATTACATAAATAGTGTCCTTTATAATGTTGAACTCGATGCCTATTCCATCGAACTCTCCTTCTAACTGGGAGTTGGTAAGCTCACGATCTTTTGCAGGTATATAAACGGAGTGGGGGTCCAATTTTTCCAACATTTCGACAATGGCTTCCCCAACTAGTTTCTCTGCATCCACCTCGTCGACATAATCCCGCTCTACATAAGTTAGTATTTCTTTAAATTTTACCAGGCTGCTGATAAAGTTGCTTTTTCCTGCAGTTGGATCAGACAAGGTGGCCCCTGTCAATATTCCCACCGCTAGGGTAATGGCCAACAGTATGGGTAATACGATGTAAAATTTCTTATTTCTTGTCTTATTCACGATATAAATCTCTCAAATTTTCCTTAAAAGTAGGGTATTTGAATGGTTCTTAAAATTCAAACTTGGAATTAATATTACATTTATTGGATTTGAACCACCTCAATGCTAATCCCGGACCCTACAGCTAGTTATTATACGAATTTAAAGCAATTTACGTTCCAATCCGACAATTTCACACCGGTTCAATTTCATTGTATTAGAAAAGAGGAATTCTTTTGCTTTTCTTTATATTTGTATAAAAGCAGCGGACAAAATTGGATTTGAATCAAAAAAAAATATCGGAATTAGTAGGGGAGAACTATGTGTATGCATCCGTGCTGCATCACTTTGGCATTCAATTCTATGATTATTCAGAGCAAACATTACATCAGGTGTGTCAGGAGAAAGGTATATGCATGGATGCTTTGATCAATGGTTTGGAATCCGCAATCGAAACGGATGAATCCGAGGAGCCAGCATTGGTAGGATATCCGGTTGAATTGGTAATTGAATACTTAAAACACACCCATTATCTATTTGTTAAGTGGACCTTACCTTATATAGCATCTCTGGTAACTGATCTCCCCAAGGTTTCCGGGAAGTTTGAAGGTATAATAAAGGACTTGAAATTCGTCTTCCCCTTGTTTGTGGAAGATTTTATTCATCACATTCATGAAGAAGAGGACAATCTGTTTAATTATGTGATGCTTTTGAAAAATGTAACATCCCACTATAACCCGGCCCAGGTATATTACGAAATGGAGAAATACTCTATTCAGCAGCATGCCATAAATCACAACATCCATGGCGATGAGATGAATGGCATTCGAAATATTACCAACGACTACTCATTAGACAAAAAGGCCCCTCTTCATATTAAGGTAGTATTTGCTGAGTTGGAGTCCTTTGAAAAAAGCCTGATTACCCATGCAAGGATTGAGGATGAGATCTTTTTTCCAAAGGCTCTGATGTTGGAGCGAGAAGTTAAGATCATCTTGCAGCAAAAGGTGAAGTCCAACTAAAAATGAGCAGGTTAATGGCAATTGATTTCGGAACCCGGCGGGTTGGAATTGCTGTTACAGATCCACTTCAGATTATTGCTTCTCCTTTCAAAACCATTGCGCCTGAAAATCTTTCGGGTTTTATCAAAGAATATACAGCCTCGGAAGTTGTAGAACAGATTGTGTTAGGATATCCCTTAAAAGAAGATGGAACACCCACGGATCTCACTGCAGCGGTGGACAAACTTCTTGATAAACTAAAAATTGATTTCCCAGCTATCAGTTTCTGTAAACACGATGAGAGATACACCTCTAAACTAGCTCAGAAGTCAATGGTCCAAAGTGGTGCGCGAAAAAAATCCAGGAGGGAAAAATCCAACCTGGATCAAATCAGCGCTACCCTTATATTGCAGTCATTTATGGAGGAAAAAAAATGGGCTCAATGATATATCCAATTGTGGCATATGGAGATTCAGTTCTTCGAAAGAAAACCCGGGAGATCGAAAAAGATGAGCTGGATTTGGCCATTTTGAGCAAAGCTATGTTTGAAACCATGTATGCTGCCCATGGTGTTGGATTGGCTTGTCCCCAGATCGGAATGTCTCTAAGAATGTTTGTAGTAGATGGGGAGCCAATGGAGGAAGATATGACATACTTCAAAAGGACATTTGTAAATCCACAATTGTTGAATTCGCATGGTGAACCCTGGTCATTTGAGGAAGGTTGTCTGAGCATTCCCGGTATTCGTGAAGAAGTCCAGAGAGAGCCGGTTATTAGAATCCGCTATTTTGACGAAAAATGGGATGAGCATGAGGAAGAATTAACCGGCTTAAGGGCTCGTATTGTACAACATGAATACGACCATGTACAGGGAATGCTGTTTACCGACCGTCTGTCAAACTTTAAGAAAAAGATCCTTAAGGGGAAACTGGCAGCTATTAGTAAAGGGAAAGTAGAGGTTGACTACATAATGCGGTTTCCAGTAAAAAGCCGCAATTGATATACAATTCTGAATGATACCAACCCCTCATATTGTAAAAAGTAAGCTACCCAACGTAGGCACTACAATTTTTACTGTGATGTCCGCTATGGCAGCTGAGCATAACGCCATCAATTTATCCCAGGGTTATCCGGATTTCCCAGTAAGTGCACAATTGATTGATCTGGTCAGGCACTATATGATGAATGGCCATAATCAATATGCCCCAATGCCTGGTGTGCCGGCGCTTAGAAATCAGATAGCCAACAAACTCAAAAATAGCCTTGATTGTGATTTTGATGCTGACGGGGAAGTAACAGTTGTCGCTGGGGCAACCGAAGGATTATATGCAACATTAACAGCATTCGTTCATGTAGGCGATGAAGTGATTATTTTCGATCCGGCCTATGATTTATATGCTCCAGCCGTTCAACTATCGGGTGGGACTCCAGTCCACCTGGAATTAGAACTACCAGATTTTACAATTAATTGGGAACAACTCGAGTCAATGATCTCCACGAGGACCAGGTTAATTGTAATTAACAATCCAAACAACCCTGCCGGCAGTGTACTAACCCAAGAGGACCTGCTAAAATTGTCTGAATTGGTGGTCCAACATGACCTGATGTTGATTAGTGATGAGGTGTACGAGCATATGGTCTATCACCCACAAGGGCATCAAAGCATATTGAAGTTCCCGGAGTTACGCGCCAGGGGGGTGGCTGTATTCTCATTCGGAAAGACATTCCACGCCACCGGCTGGAAAGTTGGCTATTGTGTGGCCCCTGAGGCTTTGACCAAAGAGTTACGAAGGATACATCAATTTGTGGCCTTTAGCGTGAATACTCCTGTACAGATGGCACTTGCAGATTTTCTCATGGAACCGGAACACTACCGGTCACTTAGCACATTTTTCCAGGAGAAGCGGGATCTGTTTTTAGGGCTGATGAAAAAATCAAGATTTGAACCACTGTCTTGTAACGGCACTTATTTTCAGCTGATGAAATATCATAACATCAGCGATCTGCCAGATACAGAAATGGCCAGTTGGATGACTAAAGAACACGGAGTAGCCTCTATTCCAACCTCAGTATTCTATAAAAGGAAAACTGACCAGAAAATACTAAGATTTTGTTTTGCCAAGAACCCTGAAACCCTCACCCAAGCCGCCGAGAAACTATGCAAGATCTAAATGTAACATTGCTTCAAAGCGACCTGCACTGGCATCAACCTGAGGCGAATATGGCAATGTTTGAGGAGCAAATATGGTCACTTAAACAAGCCACAGATTTAATTATATTACCAGAAATGTTTACCACCGGGTTTACCATGGAGGCCTCTGAATTGGCGGAGCCAATGGGTGCCCGGACCTTCAAATGGTTGCAACAGCAGGCTGAACAAACCAAGGCCGCAATTACAGGTAGTTATATTGTAAAGGAAAATGGCAAGTATTTTAATCGATTGCTTTGGGTTACCCCTGATGGTAATCATGTTTCCTATGACAAACGACATTTGTTTCGGTTGGGCAAGGAGGACCTTACCTATCAAAAAGGAGCTGAAAGGTTGATCGTCTCCTGGAAGGGGTGGAATGTATTTCCCCAAATATGCTATGATCTTAGGTTTCCAGTTTGGAGCCGAAACACATTGACTGACAAATCCCTTGAGTTTGATCTGATGATCTTTATTGCCAATTGGCCTACACCCCGCATTTCAGCCTGGGATGTATTACTACAGGCCAGGGCCATAGAAAATTTATGTTATACTATTGGTGTGAATAGGATTGGTAAAGACCCAAATGGGCATGAATACAGCGGACACAGTGCCGTGGTGGACCCTAAAGGGAAGGTGATATGCTATGAAGAAGGAAAAGAAGCGGTTCAATCAATTACCCTGGTACGAGCTGAGATGGATCAATTTAGGGATAAGTTCTCTTTTTATCTGGATGCGGATAATTTTAATATCCTGGGTTAGCGTGCTACCAGTAATTTCTTTACCTGTGTTGCCCCTGAGATGGAAATGCCTTTAATCAGATAAACCCCCGGAGGTAGAATTCTGCTGTCGAATCGCATCAAGGCTTGCTCTGATAACCCCTGGTTTTTGTAGACCAACTGACCAAGGCTGCTATATATTTCCACGGAAAAGTTCTGATTTCCACGTAGTGTCACATATTCAACTCCAGGATTTGGAAAAACCTCCAGAGTAAAATTCGTTTCACCAGGTCCACCCCCTGGTGCACTGTGGTTTTCCAGTAAGAAAAGCCCTCCCTGTTTGCTACCTATAATTAAATATGGTAATTGTGATCCCAGCCTTGCGCTGGCAATTGAAGCGCCACGTCCCCACCGGCTTTTAAGCATCGGCTCATTTTCAGAAGGTTCAATTAACTGGTCAAATAACTGAACCGGATTGCTATCACTGAAATCCAGGAAATTGCGATACACACGCATGACACCAGTAGCATCAACCGTGACCAGTTCAAGATTACCATCATTGTTGATATCCGCTACCATCGGGACCAGTTCCCGTCTGAAACTGTCGTCGACAATACCTGCGACGGTTTCATCGATTAAGTCAAATGTAAAACTTCCGCCTACTGAAGTATTGAGCCAGTACTCCAAGCGACCGGTCCGCTTACCTAGTAGTAGATCAGCCCGTCCATCATTATTCAGGTCACCGAAATATGGATGGTCTCCGGCTTCTATGGCAAAAGACAGGATTTGAGGTAACAAAGTGACCGGGTCAAATCCTGAATTCGATCTGTTCAAGAAATAATAGATGTTTGTTTGGCCGCTGGCATCGGCGGCGGAAAACAACAGGTCCATCTGTCCATCCCCATCCAGATCTCCATAGGAGGGCTTTAATGTTTGAAGTTGTAAGCCTGATAACCCCAAATAATCTTCTGAGGATAGCTCAAATGAAGGTTGTGAACTAATACCAGTATTTTCGTATAAGTGAAAACTAGCTGCTAGCGACCCTCCTTCCCGGTTGCCCTTATGACCCAGAACCATGTCCTCATCGCCGTCCCCATCCATGTCCAGGAATACAGGTGCAGCCCCTTCGCCTAGTTCAATCATCTGATCCTGAAGAAAATTATTGCTTTGAAAAGTGAAGGCTTCACTACCGGTGACGCCGTCATTGGGATAAAAATGGCTGGAGTGTTTGAAGTCAACCATTTGACCGAAGCTGCTAAAAACATTTGGTGAAGCCAGGAGATCTTTCCGGCCGTCAAAATTAAGGTCTTCGAAGAATAAACCAGGGAAGATAAAAAAGTCAATCGGAGTGGAGGAACTGGGGTAATCCACTATAGCTTCAGTGAAAATGGCGTTATCGGAGTCTCCATAATTATGCAGATAGGCAATATTAGTACAAAACTCATCGCCAAAGATAAGCTCCATAGCGCCATCTCCATCCTGGTCCAGGGTTAACAGGGACTTACCCCCCGAATGCTGCTTGCGCCCCCCCGATTCACTGCAATTTTCGCCAAATGCATATTCTCCACATTCACATTCCTGAAAATCCCCCCACCTGGAGGTAATTCGCTTAAACTGTAATTGATCACAACTACCTGCATTTTCCATGCTTTGATTTTGGTGATATTCCACACTACTGCCGGTAGAGAAGTTAAATACCAAAATATCCAGATCGCCGTCGCCGTCAATATCTGAGATGGCTGGTAGATCGCTAGAACCTACCTGTAAATTAACCATCACCCCACCGCTTTCGGTTAATAGCGGATCTTCTTGTAATTCGAAACTCAATTGCCCGTCAGAGGTGTTTTGGTAAACTTTCAGTCCGAAAGTAGTATTGGTAAATATATCTTTCTTGCCATCACAGTTGTAATCGACAAGCAACATCCAGCTGCTGATATTTTTGGGAAAGAAGTACTCGTATTGAGGGCTATATTGATAAGAGCTTCCGTTACTTATATAGGTATTGATCTTGTTGGTGGTCTTGTCGAAAATGACAAGATCTTCCAGGCCGTCTTCATTTAAATCGATGGTGCCGTACTGAGCCGAGTTTAAACCGCCGGCCCAAGCCAGGGTAAGAGCTGAATTTGATCCTTTAACAGGAATATCTGCTACCGGCCTGAACTTAAACATATCCTGTCCACAAACAGGCGTAAAAATCAGGAATAAAAACGTTGGAATTGAAAAAAGAAATTTCACGAATAATTTTAAGATTTAACTTGTACTAACGCAATTTTATTTAGGTAAGTTCAAGGGAACCTATTATAATGACGCGGAATTAGCCTAGTACGCACCCAAGTTAATTCATTCGACCATGATCGAATCAGTTGATCAGTTATATCATATATTTTTAGAATGTTCGGGAGTATCAACCGACTCCCGAAGAATTGACCCTGATTGTCTATTTGTGGCGCTGAGGGGACCAAATTTTAACGCAAATGAATTTGCTCAAGGTGCAATAGAGCATGGCGCGCGATATGCCCTGGTTGATCAAAAGGAATACCTAAACGGGCCCCATATATTACAAGTTAAGGATGGGTTGATGGCATTACAACAACTGGCCCAGCATCACCGATCTCAGCTGAAAATACCAATAATTGGAGTTACCGGCTCTAACGGGAAGACCACTACCAAAGAGTTGATGTTTCAGGTACTTAGCACATCTTATAAAACCATGGCCACTCAAGGCAACCTAAATAATCATATTGGGGTGCCTTTGACAATTTTATCGATCAAACATGACACTGAGATTGCAATTATTGAAATGGGAGCTAACCATATAGGCGAGATTGCCAGGTTGTGCCAGATCGCTCAGCCCACACACGGATTAATTACTAACATCGGCCAGGCGCATACTGAAGGGTTCGGGGGGTTTGATGGGGTAATTAGGGGAAAGAGTGAGTTGTATCAATATTTGATTGAAAATGGGGGTCAGGTTTTTATCAATTCGCAGGATGAGATTCTTCGAAATATGGCCAAACGATTTGAACAGCCATTGTTTTACCCTGAAGAAGGGGATTTCTTACACATTACTTATGCCAGATCTGATCCCTATCTAAAATTTATTGGGGAGCGCTCTCTTGAGATAGAAACCCGGTTAATTGGCGTTTACAACTTTAATAATGTAGCAGCGGCGTTGTGTGTAGCAAAGTATTTTGAAGTACCCACAGAATTAGCTGAAGCGGCGGTGGCTGAGTATATGCCGACAAATAATAGGTCTCAGGTGATACAAAAAGGGACAAATACCCTAATACTAGATGCATATAATGCCAATCCCAGTTCAATGATGGCTGCATTGGAAAATTTGCTGGCCATGCAGTCATCAGCAAAGACCGCAATATTGGGGGACATGATGGAATTAGGTGATGAATCTGAGGAAGCACACAAAAAAGTCGTGGCTTATACCAGGGATGGAATATCTCAGGTATTGCTTTGCGGACCGCATATGCGGGCGGCCAGTAAAATGAACCCACTTGCCAAACATTTCAATGATCGGAATGAATTGGAAAGGTTTTTGAAACAAAATCCAATAATTAACAGTACCATACTAATAAAGGCCTCCAGAAGTATGGGATTGGAAGCAGTGGCAGACTTTTTATAATTATAAGTTATAAATTATGAGGTATGAGTTTACTCCACTCATACCTCATCCCTTATAATTCATAACTAACTAAGTATGAAGCATATCTTAATCATTGTGTTAACGATTATTACCCTTCGAGTCTCTGCTCAGGATCAGGATCTCCAGTATCAAGATCCTCAAAACATGCCGGTAAAACCCACAAACACAGACTGTCAGGAGTTACCTGAGACTTTTAGGGATTTGTCTGAAGCTATTTCAGCAATTCAAAACACCCGCTTTCATTACGATCAAAAAATTAAAACAACCCGCAAGAGTGGCCTGATGCAAGTCAGGTTTGTATCCTGTGATTTTAAGAAGGGCTTTCTAATGGTCCGTTACGATGGCGAGGATCAGGTTTATCCAAACATTGAACTACAACTCTGGGAACAATTCCAGCAATCCGCCGACATCGATGGATTTTATTTTGAAAATATTGAGCATCTTCAAACAATTGCCTACAAATGAACCAGATAAAGAATATTTTTAAGTTCCTAAAAGAGCTGAAAGAAAACAACTCCAGGGATTGGATGCAGGCCAACAAACCTGAATACTTACAACAAAAACAGGTGTTTGTCGAGTTAGTGCAAAACACCATTGAGGGGCTGTCTGGTTTCGATCATAGTGTGACGGAATTAGCGCCCAAAGACTGCATTTTTCGTATAAATCGAGATATTAGATTCTCAAAAGATAAAACTTTATATAAATCTCATTTTGGCGCATACATGGCAGCTGGAGGAAGAAAATCCATGCTTCCTGGCTATTACTTGCATCTGGAACCCGGAAACAAATCATTTCTGGCGGCTGGCCTCTATCGTCCGGGAAGCGATCTGCTGCACAAGGTAAGACAGGAGATTGACTATAATGGGCAGGATTTACTATCTATTGTAGAAAAGAGTTCGTGGAAGAAAGAATTTGGACGATTGGAAGGGGAACGCCTAACCAAGGCACCTAAGGGATATTCCATGGACCACGAATTGTTAGAATACCTTCAATTAAAAAGTTTCATGGCAGTATCGCATTTGAAGGACCCGGAAGTAATTTCCACAGATTTCCAAAAGCATGCTATCAAAAAATTTAAACGCATGTATCCGCTGGTCAATTTCCTGAATACAGCTATCTCCTGAATCTGACCCGGGTACTTTTTGAATTGGTATTGAATTTTTTACCAGCAGTCAATCTATTTATTTTGAGGAGCTATGAAATGAGTATCTGTTCTAAATTCCTCTTTTATGAAAACTTTTTCAGTATTAATTTTATTAAGTGGTATACTATTTTTTTCAGCTCAGGCTCAGGAACAGTCCTATGTTCCAAACGCCAGGCAGGCTATTCAGAAATCACGAATGCAACAACCCCAATACTACCAAATAACCCAGAACCCGGTAAATATGCAACAGGGATCACTGCTGGTGGCATCCAAGCCCAAACAGGTAAATTACCAACTGGATCGCCCGGTAGCCATTGATGACCCTAAACGACGGGGTAAAAAAAGCGGGGAATCGACCTTCGCCAAATTGGCTAACAACAATAAGTGGTAGAGGACTATAATAATTACTGACGGAGAGCAGTGCTGTCCACTTCATCAAAGTCAAAAAATTCACCCTCGTCAAGTTCCTGTGGGGTATCCTCCGTTCCTTTGTTTCTGACAGCGTTGCGAAATTCCCATTTTTCTTCTTTCAGGTCTTGTTTGATCTTATCTTTTACCGCTGCCTTGTCGTAAACTACCCGGTAATCGTGGGTTGTACCAGTGATTTTCAGGAATAAGTTGGTGCTTAATCCGTCGTCTTCCAGTGCTCCGAAGTATTCGTCTTTGTCTTTATGGGCACTTTTTATGGGCACCTTTAACCGGTAATTGATATCCTGGTCAAAAGTATGAGTGCCATTGACTGTTATGGTAGTCACGTTTGATTGGACCACCATATTTGGCAGATGGATTTCCCGGTCTTTTATCAGGACATGGTTTTTTAAATCGGCAAACCTCAAACGCCTTAAATCCTGAGCATCGATATAGGTCGATAATTTTTGAAGGGGTTCAAAGTCATTTAGCTCCCCGTTTTTGATAATTAGTCCGGCGTCTACCACAAGATCAGAAGAGTTAAACCGTAGATGATCATCAAATGTCATATAGGTATCGATTTCTGCGAAAGCCTGACCCCTAAGATGCCTGTCTACCAGAAAATCCTGACCAAAGTTCTCAAAGACATAAAACAAACTATCAAGATGGATCCCCTGGTAAGAAGACTGTGTATAAACCCTGATATGATTTTTTTGACGCCCATCAACACGGCCATTCATGGTTATCTTGCCGCCCAAAGTTTCAAAACTTATATGTTGACCATGGGCTACCTGGTTTGATATATGTAATTCGCCCGCGATATCATTGCCTCTGAATCTTCTAAATTTCAGATGATCGATTTTACAATTAAAAACCAATGCAAGCCTCGGGTTGATCTCAAAAGAAGTATAGGATTGCTTACCTACCACCGTTTTATCCCGGGCTTGGGTATCGCCGGTAAGTAATTCATCGAGGTCAATATTTTGGGCCTGTAGATCCGCCTCGATACCTATTGGTTGATTTTTAGAGAAAATAAAGGAAATTATATTCCTGAAGAACCCATTGATAAGAAAGTCACTGTTGCCAATCGCGCCCTTAAAATCGCTAATAGCAAGATCCCGTCCATTAAAGAGGAAATGGCCTCCAAAATTCCTAAATGGCAAACTGTTCTTTTCGAGGTTAAAGTCCAAATCGTTGATGAATATTTCTCCGGAAGTTTTAAACTTGTCTACAGAATTAGGGGTTTTCAGATAGTTTATGGGACCTTCAAATGCAATGTTCATTTTCATTGTCCCAGTGGCCTCTGTTACCTTCCCAGGGGGTAGAAAACGCTGCCATGAGTTCAGATCCAATGTTCCTTCAAAATCACCTTTTACATGATAGCTTTCCAGGTTCCTGATCTGAAGGTTTCCACCAAATTGTTGTGATTCCATTACTCCCCGAACATCTTTCAGGGAAAGTGTAGCTTTAGACAGATCGTTTGCCTTAGCGCTGTGAAAGTTTCCAGATAAATATACTCCTTCGATGCCTTTCTGGTAACTTGGATGGAAGAAGGAGGCATTTCTGCAACCAAAGGTTACATTGACTTCGGGATTTTCATCAGTCGCCACCGATCCAACAATCCGTCCCTCAAAATAAATCTTTCCTTTACTTTGGTACTTTCTGAATTTCTGACTGATATCTTCTGGAAGCAGGGACAATACCGTTTGGATATTTGTATCCTGACCTTTCATAGATATATCCAGAGTATTATCAGATCCCCGATAATATCCACTTAACAGGAAGGTTGATTGGTTAATGGTTATTTCCGTTTCTACAATGTCCCATTTCTTATCCGGCTGCAGATAGCGAATATTTCCCTGCAGAATCAGGGGCTTTTGTTTTAAGTATTGTTGTTGTCCAATGGTCAGTGCCTCCGAAGTTACCTCCCCCTCCAGTTGAACATCGTATATCTGTGCTTCGGACGATAGTGAGGCCATTATATCGTGTACTTGCAATTGATATTCCTGATTTCTCAAAAGATCCAGATAGGTAATGGCTACATTTTGTAAATGTATTTTCTCTAATTTGAATCCGGCATCTTTCTTATTGCTACTGGTATCTTTTTTAACAATGGTAAAATTGTTATCACCAAGTTCCGTCTGCACCAAAAATATTCGTCCTTCCTCCATGTGAATCTCATCCACCACCCAGTGTCCCTGCAAGATATCCCAGGCATTGAAGGTACAATAAATGTTAAGTGCCGTGATAAGAGTGTCGGTAGGGCCCGGCAGGCTGCCATCGATAACCACATCACTCAATACTATCGAAACATCTGGGAATTTTTCCCACCAGGAGGCTTTGATGCCACCGGCATGAATAGGAGTATCTATTTTATGGTTGGCTTCGGCAATGAATCTTGAGACCAATTGGTCCTGATAAGTATATATAAGTACCGCCCCGGCCACACAAAACAGTAATAAAACCAGACCCAAAAAAAATAAAGACCTTTTTAGTAATCTCAGGGCGTCCATGCCATGGCAAATTTATTAAATACAGAATGTAATGATCGCGGAATAATGAAAATCTTTGGATCTGTTCATATTAAGGATAATGCACCAGCAGGGGATTTAGTATAAAATGCGTGATTTACTTTTGTAATACTTCCTTTTTATGTAAATATCAGTTATCGAATTTGATTTCGAACAGACCTAAAATGCCTCGGTAAAATCAAAATAAATTCCCGTAGAATCACGGCCAAAGCCAAAGTCAATTCTCAAATTCATTCGAGGCTGTACTTCAAATCGATAGCCAAATCCAAAATTGGGGAGCCATTTGACAATGTTGTCCACTCCATCGAATATGGTACCAGAAGCAACCCAGGTGGTAAAACCATGCGAGCTCAGTTCACCTTGGGGATCGAGAAACATATGGCGATACTCAGCGGTGAAGTGCATCCCGGCAACATCCCGGTACTGTCCCTTTATATAGCCTCGCAATTCCCTGCTACCACCAAGTTTTGTCATTTCCTCCCAGGGGACATCACCATAGCCAAATCGGCCCTTATACCTAAAGGCAATTGTTTTGCCTTTTCCGATCTAGCTGTCGGTAATGCCGCAGGTCCAACAATACCACCTGGTAACGGTTATCACTACCAAGGCCTGGTGTATAAAATGTAGCTGCAATATTTGCAAATATTCCTTTCCAGGCGTTCACTACAATATCCCGGCTATCATACTGCAAGGAGAACCCAATCCCAGCATTGTAATTTTTCGGACCAAACTCAATAAAAGTCGGATCTACTTCCATTACAGGGTTGGTTTCTACAGCATTTGTATAGTTAAAGTCAAACATTATACCCCCATACAGATTTGGGCGAATACGATAAAGGAATTCAGGTTTGAAAGCCCATCCCTGTCGATTATAGAGAGTCGTAGTATCGCTATTAGGTATTTCCACTGCACTATTATATCCAACTCCGAAGTAATCATCCATTGCGTCACTATAGGCGGCCAATACATTAATTCTTACTTTGTCTTTCCACCAAAAAGATTTGAGTTTCGCCCCAAAAGTGATATTGCCCCTCGTCGATGCAAAAAAAGTAACTGGAAGCGACGATCTTTGTATCAGGGTATCATAACGATTGGTTTTAAAACTTAATAATCCGCCAACAGCAAATAATAATCCGGCGTCTGGTGAATATCCCGGACCGATCATAGGGCTTAAAAAGGGTAATCCAGCCTCAATTCGTTCATTTTTAAGTTTCTTTCTTCTTTCAAAAAATCCTTTAAGTCCATGTGATTGAGCGAGCCCTTCATAAGCCAAGATTGTAATTAGAATTACCGCCAATAAATTCTTTGTCCAGGCCGTCATGGATCAGGAGCCATATTAATTGGATTGTTAAAATCTCAAATTGTATTTCAGGGATAAATTAATTTAATATTATATATTTGTCTCCTCAAATACAATAAAAATATTTTAACACTATATCATGAAAACAATATTTAAACTGGCGCTGGCATTATTGATTATTCCAATTTCCATGTCGGCACAATCTAATACTGAGAAAGTGGATTACATTCAATCCATTTTTGGAATGGAGAAAAAAGCTATTGTAGATGATTTTATCAAAATTGACGGTGCAGCCAAAGACGCATTTTGGCCGCTATATGATCAATACGAGGTAGAACGAAAAGAACTTGGCAAAAGACGCCTGGCTTTATTGAATGACTATGCCGAACATTATGATGGAATGAGCGATGAAAAGATTGATGAGCTGGCAAAAAGCGGAAACAAGCAAGTCAAACTGGACGAAGACCTAAGGTATAAGTACTTCAATAAAATAAAAAAGGTGGCAGGACATACTGCGGCCGCCCAGTTTTATCAAATTGAAGGCTATTTTAATGCCGCCATTCGAATGAGCATCCTGGAAAGTATTCCCTTTATTGGAGAACTTGATGATTAAAGTCCCCTCCCACAGAGGAAACTTTCTTATGTAACTGAATAAGATGGCAGTTGTTAGATGCTGCCCATCTTTTTCTTCTTTACCACCTTCTTCTAAAGACATGCCTTCAGGCAATTGGCAATCTATTCGATACCACCGGCGCTGCCATGTCAATCATTAGATACTTAGCCATCTTTTGTGTGTATCAGGTGGCCGTACATGGCCTCCATGCTCAATCGGCCCAGCAGGTTGACCTTAAAACTCCGTTAACCTTATTTACGGACCCTAAGCAGTTTGAAGAAGGGAAAAAGGACCGAACCCTTCTAAATCAGATATCAGATTTGATAAGCGCCACCCCAACTGGCGAAGAGATCACCGTATGCGTATTCAAATTCGAACTTGAGCAACTTGCTCAAGAATTAATCGATGCCCAGGAACGTGGAATTAAAGTTAGAGTGATTCTCAACAAGGGTGACACCAGTAAAGAGACCAACAAGGAGGTAAAAGATTTACTTCAGCTCGAACTGCCGGACTTTCACTGGATTGAGAATAAGGTCTCAGATAAGGGTATTATTCACAACAAATTTATACTCTTCTCCAGGATCGAGTCAACCGATGGCCCCATCCATCATTTGGTACTTCAAACTTCCTCAAACTTCCAGAAAAAAGGGGCCAAGAAATTACAAGACATGCTGATTGTTACCAGTTCTGAACTCTATTATTGTTTCCTGGATTTTTGGTTTGAGATCAAAGTGTTGGGACGGGCTGATCGGTTAGAGAATTTCAACTATTTTTCTTGTTCTGATCAGAAAGGGAATAAAGCCTATTTTTTCCCGAAGCGAAGGGACCAGAAATCCCATGGGGCAGACAATGTGCTCAAAGCTCTAAAAGATGTGAAGCACCCCAAACATACCAAGATTAGATTTGCGCATGGAAAGTGGAACGAGAACCGGGAAGATCTGGTTGAGCAGCTTCAAAAGCTTAAAGAAATGGGGGCAGTAGTGGAGGTGGTTACCAATACAGATGTTGATAAGGACGTCCGTAAAGAACTTAAAAACCTCCAACAGGACATTTACTATCTTGATGACAGCTACAAACTACACACAAAATTCTTCTTGATACAGGAAGGCAGCAAGAAGCAGGTATGGACCGGATCACATAATTTAACAGAAAGATCGCTGCGTGAAAATTTTGAAGTATTACTAAAAATAGACGACCACCAGGTTTATGAATCTTATCTTGAATACTTCAATGAAATAAAGGCATTGGCCAGGCCATAGATTTGTTTGGCAGGTCTTAAATTGTCAGAAACTCCGGAATTAATTTTGAAAACAATACCAGTAATAAAACGAATCCTATTATTTATTGCCATAATCCTATGCGGTTGTCAAAACATTTTTGGACAGTCTAATAAAATTTTTGCTGAGGAAGACTCGTTGAAAGCCACCATTCGCTATGGCGATAAGGGTTTTGAATTTCGTACCGCCAATAACAATTATCTAATGCAAATACAATGGAGGCTTCAAACCCGAATAGCCTATCCTTACGATAGTGACCCCATTACCTTAGAGGAATTTGGAGAGGACCAACTCATAATCGGAATCAATCGGGCCAGAATGAAAGTAGGGGGACATGCGTTCACACCTTCTTTTAAATACTACCTGGAGTACGAGTTATTTGCCGGTAAGCTACTGGATTATAGAGCTATGTATGAATTTTCTCCTGCACTTAACCTGAAGGTCGGGCAGTGGAAAGCCCAATATAGCAGGGAGCGTATCATTTCATCAGGAAAGCAACAGGCGGTAGACCGCTCCATTCTAAATTTCGCATTCACCCTGGACCGGCAGCAGGGCATCTCACTTTATGGAAGGTTAAAAGGGGACGGATTGTTGGATTTCAACTACTGGGTTTCAGCATTTATGGGAACGGGCAGAGGGGCCACTGACAATGATGATGGGAATCTCATGTGGATGACCCGTTGGCAGTGGAATCCATTGGGCACCCCGGTAACTTTTATCGGCTCCGACCTACGGGATCAACAACCGTTCATTCTAAGTTTTGCATTAGCTGCAGCCACCAATCAAAGTCCTTATACTCGATTTTCCACCGGCGGAGGTGGAAATTTGCCTGGTTTTGAAGAAGGGATTGATGGGCAATACCGGGTAAATCAGTGGTTACAGGAAACATCAGCGATGGTCAACGGTTTTTCATGGCAACAGGAGTTCCACTGGAAAGAAATTGACGACAGGGTAAACCTCACCAACACAGTATTAATGGGCAGCCTGGTGCAGGTAGGATATTTTTTCCATAATCTGATCCCGGCATTCCCAAAGAGAATGGAGTTGTTTCTACGTCACGCATTTTATGATCCGGACACGGATATAAAGGATAATTTCAGGGAAGAGATCACATTTGGAACCAACTGGTTTTTTGCTGCACACCGGAATAAGCTGACCTTAGAATACAGCCACCTGGAGTTCCAGGACAACCCTGAGGAACTCAGCGATGGCTCTCGGGTACGATTACAGTGGGATGTTTCCTTTTGATTCCTTTCGATCCTGGTTGCAATCGATTTCAAAACATATAGGCCAAAAAGGTCTAAACTAATCCAGTTTATTCTTTAAATAATATTATTCTTTTTAATAAGTTTACACCCCATATTTTGAGGCATGTTTTTTCACCTCGAATTCAAACAACATAGAGATAAATTGTTATGCAAAAGATAAAGCTTAAAAAGGATTGGTTGACCATAGGTTTGCTGATCTTGTTATTAGCGGCTTGTTATCCCAGTGAAGACTTCTTTGTAGAAGAGCTGGATATAGTGGTCACAAATTATGATGTAGATGAAGATTATTCCAGATTCCGAACCTTTGCAGTTCCTGATTCGGTGGTTAGAATTGGTGATGATGGTAGTGAAGGACCTGGACCTTTTGATGACTTGATGCTGGACCTGGTTCGATCGAATATGCAGGAACTTGGCTATATAGAAGAGGCGGATCCTGAAAATAATACTCCGGATCTGGTGGTATTGGTTGAACTACTAGTGGTCAACAATACGGTTGTTGCACCATGCTGGCCAGGTTGGGGCTGGTGGGGTGGATGGCCTCCTTATTACGGTCCTGGTTATTGTGGTGGCCTTCCCTGGATACCTGTGGGATCATATACCACCGGAACAGTTATTTTAGATATGATTGATGTAGATGGTGCGGATGAGGTGGAGGAAACTTTTCCCATTGTTTGGAATGCTTTAATTAATGGACTGGTAACCGGCAGTGATGCAAGCGTAGAAGCACGAATCCGAAAGAATATCGATCAGGCATTTGACCAGTCATCTTATTTAGGAGCTAATTAATAATTTCAACCACAGAATCATGTTAAAAAAATATATTACAATAATAGCGGTAGTTTCTTTTGTAGCATTCAATGCTCAAGCCCAGGAGTGGGATTGGGCTACCAGCATTAATTATAGCTTTGGGTTGCCCACAGCTGATCTGAAAGATTTTACAGACAATACCAGCTTCCGGGGAATCATTTTCGAAGCCAAAAATTTCCGAAGTGAGCAACTTAGTATAGGCTTTAGCCTTGGGTGGCAGGTGTTCAAGGACCGATTAGAGGGTACATTTTCACAAGAAGGTCAGGACATTACCGGGACTCAGGTGCGGTATGTGAATACCCTGCCAATCATGGTAACAGGTCATTATCATTTAGGGGATCCGGGTGGAGTCCGTCCTTATGTTGGGGCAGGTGTTGGAACCGTTCACAGTTTACAGCGCACTGATGTGGGTCTGTTCACTGTCTCGAATAATAACTGGCATTTTGGATTCTATCCTGAAGTCGGGGTATTCATACCTGTATCATTTGATATGGGAATCAATCTTGCCGCCAAGTATAACTACGCTATTGGCACCAGTGACTCCTTTGATTATAGCTATCTGGCTTTGAGTTTGGGGTTTACCTGGCTAAATTAATCACGGTATGAGAACACTATTATTCATTATTGCATTCTTTACATTGTTTTCCTCTTGTAGGTCGACAGAATTAATAGGTTCCTGGAAGAGAGAGGACCTTGCTCCTAAAAGTTATAAGGATGTAGGAATAGTAGTTATGACCCCCAATATGTCTACCCGATCTATTGTTGAAAGTGATATAGCTATAATTTTAGGACAAAAAGGAGTTAAGGCCTCTCCTACCTTTGATATTTTCCCTTTCGCTGCAAAGCGAGAATTGTTTGAGGAGGTTGATGCTGAAGAAATGCGGCAACATGTAAAAGAAAGAGTCACCAAGTTCGGGTTTGAAGCACTGCTCATAGTTGCCGTACTAGATCAGGAAACAGAAACTCGCTATAACCAGGGTTCAAGTTTTTCACTTGCCGTTCCTGCTTACCAATATAACTATTATGGATATTATCAATGGGCATATGCCACGGTTTCTACCCCTGGTTATTACACCACTAAAACCACCTATTTTCTGGAGTCTAACTTGTATGATATAGCTTCCGAGGGACTTATTTGGACTGCTCAAACCAAAACAAAGAAAGACGCGTCTTCAATTCATAAGGAGTCCAAGGTTTTTGCCAACATTATTGTGGAGGAGATACTGAAAAAAAAGGCGCTTCAGCCGTAATATGAAAAGACCCGGGTATTATTCTCAAGGGAGATGGGCCCTGATCTTTATAGGGTGGTTTGGTATGGTTTCCTGTAACTCACCAAAAGTCACTTCTGAGACGGAGAGCATATACCAGCCAAAATCATTAGAAGCACCAACAGATGGTCCTCCGGGAATGATTTGGATACCGGGAGGTCGTTTTACTATGGGCGCCCTTAATCACGATGATCAAGCCAGAGAGGATGAAAGGCCTGCGCATCAGGTGGAAGTCGATGGCTTTTGGATGGATGCTACTGAGATTACCAATGAGCAGTTTCAGAAGTTCGTAGATGCTACAGGACACATCACTACTGCAGAAGTAGCACCCAATTGGGAGGACATGAAATCTCAATTACCCCCAGGTACTCCAAAACCTCATGACTCAGTACTGATCGCTGCTTCTATGGTGTTTACGCCAGGAGTTGCCAGTAATTTATACGACTGGTCACAATGGTGGAGTTGGGTCGTGGGAGCTAGCTGGAAGTATCCCCAGGGACCAGGCAGTTCAATTGAAGTAAAAATTAATCACCCGGTGGTGCAAGTATCGTGGGATGACACCCAGGCCTACCTTGAATGGGCAGGTAAAAGATTGCCAACAGAAGCTGAGTGGGAGTTTGCTGCCAGGGGTGGATTGAAAGACAAGTTGTATCCCTGGGGAGACAATAATAATATATCCGTATGTGGCAATACCTGGCAAGGAAAATTCCCGGAACATAACTCTCAAGAGGACGGTTTCTTTACCACTGCTCCCGTAAAATCGTATCAACCTAATGGTTACGGTTTGTTTGATATGGCAGGTAACGTGTGGGAGTGGACTTCAGATTGGTATAACACACACTACTATGGTGAGTGTGCTACCAGAGGTATAGAAAAAAACCCTTACGGTGCTGAAGGACCCTACGATCCCAGACAGCCCTATATGCCTCAACGGGTACAACGTGGGGAGTTCGTTCCTATGCAATGACAGCTACTGCAGTAGTTATAGGGCCAGCGCCCGTATGCACTCCAGTCCCGATACCGGGCAGGATCACGTGGGTTTCAGGGGAGTCATAACCCAGGAAAAATGGGAGTCCCAAAAAAATCGGTAACTGGCGAATTCGCTTCACTATGCACAAAAATCAATAGGTCTTCCAAACAATGAAAGACCTATTGATCTAAAATCAGTTGCTCAATTGCTCAATTATTCTACTGCTCAATTGTTCCGCTGCTCCCTAGTTCTCCCAGTCTTTGTACTTGAATTTTTGTCCTCCTACAGATGCTTCTGCCATCAGTCCACCTTTGATAGCGACAAATATAGCCACACCATCGTTGTAGGCAGCGGCCGCAGCAGCGCCTTGTTTAATAGCAACAGCAGAGACTTGAGCGCCCAATTTTGTTTTGCCTTCTTTGAAGTTGTCAAATGCCCTCTGGTCCTGGAAGAATATAACTTCCATAAAAGATTGACCACCTAATTGAAAGCCAATGGTAGCTTGAGTCATCGAGGCTTTACCATAAGCAGACCCGCCTTTAAAAATGATGCCATTTCCATGCGCTCCACCTATTCCTATCGCCCCTTTACCAATAGACGAGAAGATTACATATCCGTATGATTTCGAAAAGAAGCTTCCTATATCAGCATCTTGTTCAATAAAATAAGCCTTAGTCTCTTTAGCTTTGGCAATTTCACCTTTTTCTTTATTATTCTGACTTAGCGCGGCTACATAAAAAAAAGAGCAAATCATGATGAGGCTCGCAGTTCTAAAAATTAGTGTTTTCATGGCGTTAGTGATTTTTAAAATTATGTGGTATTCTGTTTGTAGTTTTTTAAAGTTTCGGGCGCTAAAATTACATTTAATATTCGAATCAGGCAAACGATACTAACGCTCAATTGACCTGGTAGATTTGAAACTGTTTGATACTCTGGATCCGTTTGTCAAGTTTCATTCCTACATAATTTCGTCTTGTTTGGTAGTTCAAAATCTATTAGCTTTCCAGCTGATTTTTGTTTAAAGCAAGATTTTTGAAAATATTAAATTATATCAAATAATAGCTATGAGATATTTATTATGTTCCATAAGCCTGGTGTTTTTGATACCTGGTTGTATGCAGCTGGAAACCGACCATGCAGAAGCCAGCATTGCCGTAGTCAAGCAATATTTGGAGTCGGTCGATAACAACGACTATGATTTGATGGAATCCCTGCTTGCCGATGATTATTTGGGTTTAGGACCCTCCCTGGACGATAGTACAAATAAGGAAATGGCTTTGGCAAGCTGGAAGTGGAATACTGAAAATCTATATGAAGAGGTACACTATGAGCGTACACAAACTTTTGGATCCACCATTACGGATGGACCTGGAGCAGGTGATTGGGCTTACAACTGGTCTTATGTGACCATTAAGTATAAAGATGGTAGCGGTCCGGTGAGCCTTATGGTAAATTCAGTGTATAAAATAGAAGACGGAAAGATCGCCAGAACCAGAACATTCTATAATGAAGCAGATGTTTACGAGCAGTTGGGGTATCGGGTATTCCCTCCGCTCACGGTGCCAGAATCCGAATAGCATTAGCAAAAACAGACTATTGAAGAAATGAAAGAGATAATAAAAGTATATGTTGTTGTGGCACTGTTTCTAGTCAGTGCGGCGGATCAAATAATCGCCCAGTCCGGTATTGCAGCTCCGTTGGGTATGTATGTTTTTCCTGCCAATGGACAGGACCAGGAAACACAGGATAAAGATGAATACGACTGCTATAAATGGGGGGTGGAACAGTCTGGAATTGACCCAATAAACCCTCCTGATGTTCAGGCTGATCCAAATGCAGGTGATGGTGCAGTAATCGGCACTGCCGCCAGAGGAGCAGCCGCAGGCGCTGCAATTGGTGCCATCAGCGGTAGTGCAGGCAAGGGTGCTGCAATCGGTGCAGTCGCAGGAGGCTTTGGGGGCGCTCGTCGCAGGGGGGCGGCAAAACAAGGCGCTGAGCAGCAGGCTCAACAACAGGAAGCAGCCATGATAAACAGCTTTAAAAAAGCATTTGCAGCCTGTCTTGAAGGTAAAGGGTACACGGTGAAGTAATTCACAGTGAATTGCTGGATAATTTGTATATTATTGATCCAAATTTTGCCCAACCACAAATAGTGAATCTTGTTTAGAAATAATACACTTGGTTCTTCAAATGGTATCGGTCTATCGGTATGTCTTATAATATTGATGGTCCTTTGCTGTTTTCATTCAGGACAGGCCCAGGAAAGAGTAAAGCCTTCCAAAGGATATCTTTCGGGTGATACAATTTTATCACCCTTATATGGGATTAAGTTAGTCTTACCAGATCATTGGAATGGGTTTCTTGCCAGAGGTACCGAAGTATTTACCTTGAGCTCAGATACTACCGGGGAGACCAGCATAATGCTCTTCCCCTCTGAAGAGAGCCTGAAGAAAATTGAAACCCGATGGAACGGACAAATGGAGTTATCACCCGGTATTGATATTATACCTACGGAGCCGCCAAAGATCAAAGACGGCAAGCTCCAAACTGATTTTTCATTTTCCGGGAATGAAAACCGTATGGGCTACTCCATCGCTCAATGCGGTGACTACGGATTTTGTTATACCGCTTTTTTGATCGTTAACAAAAACAGTGGACCAAACTACAAGAATGTGATGGACAAGTTATCTGAATACATTACCTTCTTCGAACCCACCATCACGGAATTCTACGGGGACTATGATTGGGCAAAGGAATTAAACAGTAAGTATCTGGTTACCTATGAAAGTGGCGGAGGCTCAACCAAACAGAACCATCTGTGGCTTTGCGAAGATGGAACTTTCGAATCCAGAATTACCCGAAAAGGAGGACTTAAGGGGTCGACTGGGAAATACAAGGGAAAATTAAAGGGTACTTATATCGCGGAAGGCCTAGGAGCCACCGGTAAAATCCTACTGAATTTTGAGAAACTGTCTCCTTTGGAGCTTCCTTTAGAGATAAAGGACGAAGTAATCTATATGAACGGGCTGCGGTACTCCGTAGGTGGGCATAATCAGTGTAAATGAAAGATTATGCCGAAACTAACCTTGCAATTCCATGGTACTAGGGGGGGCGTCCCGGTATGCGACCCAAATTATCTAGAGTTTGGGGGTAATACAACCTGTATTTCCATGTACAATCACAAGCGCCGAAGAATTGGTATCCTGGATGCCGGAACAGGTATCAGGAGCCTGGGAAAACATTTGCGCAAGAACTATCCGGATCAGCGTGACATTTTTATCACCTTTACCCACTTCCATTGGGACCATATTCAGGGATTCCCTTTCTTTGAACCGGCATATGATCCTGAAATGGAGATTCATATCCTCACCTTGGGTGTAAAACGAAAGTTTACCGGACTGCATGATATATTTGCCGCTCAGATGCAGGAAGTTTATTTCCCGGTGGCTCTGGACAATATGGGTTGTAAATTCAATTTTCTTGAATACAACGATATTACAGCACTTTTTCAGGGAGGGACCATAAGTTCAATACCTCAAAATCATCCGGGTGGATCTTTCGGATATCGATTGGAAACCGAAGATTTCAGATTGGTAATCTGCACGGACGTAGAGCATGACAATGAAATTGATGAAGAATTTATAGAATTCTGTAAAGGTGCAGATTTATTGATCCATGATGCTCAGTTTACTTCAGAGGAATTGCAGAATCGCCGAGGTTGGGGTCATAGTAGCTATGATCAAGCTTTGGAGATAGCAGAAAGGGCTGGTGTAGGCCAATTGATCATGACCCATCACGACCCCGATCACGATGATGAGTTTTTACGGGCCACCGAAAAAATATGCCAGGACCGGTTCAAAGACTGTGCCTTGGCCAGGGAGGGGATGAAGATTGAGATGTAACCCAAAATGACCAAGAGACCACTTAAAAAACGAATAAAATACACCCTTATTTACTGGTTTTCTTTGGCCCTTATTCATATCGCCAACCTATTTCCAAGAATATGGGTACTAAAGGTTACAGGTCGGTTGGGTAGGGCGGCTTTCAGATTTTTTAAGGGGGCAAGGCAGATTACCATTGATAATCTTACATTGGTATTTGGAGAAAAATTGACCCCTCAAGAGATCGAATCCCTGGCACAGAAAGTGTTTGAAATGATAGGGAAAAATGCCGGTGACCTTATTAGAGGACTCCCAATAGTGCATTTAGATGACTTGAAAAAATTTGTTAAGATAGAAGGTGAGGAATACCTTGAGGCGGCCTATGCCAAAGGAAATGGCGTCATTATGGTGACCTCGCACGTTGGGGCTTTTGAGTTTGTCGGTTCCTACCTTGGACTAAAGGGATACAAACCACATGGTATTGGAACTGCCCTTAAAAGATAATAGATTAAACCAGCTTTTGATTTCTAGTCGCACTTCCAGAGGAATAGTGGCAATTGAAAGAGGCAGGGAAACTTTTAAAATGTTAAAAACGCTCAAAACCGGTGGTATGGTAATTATTTTGATTGACCAGGACACCAAAGTTAAGAGCAGGTTCATCAATTTTCTCGGTAAACCAGCAGCAACACCGATCGGTGGTACCATAATGGCACAGAAGACAGGGGCTGCGGTGGTTCCCATTTACATCACCATGCAACCAGATTATTCCCAAGTGATCCGTATTTACCCGGAAGTACAGATGGTGAGCACCGGAGATCCAGAAGTTGACTTGATAACAAACACCCAGAACATTTCAAATACCACAGAGAAAGTTATTCTAGATAACCCCTCACAATGGGTTTGGATTCATGAACGCTGGAAAACCCAGCCGGGAGAAGAAATTAGATGAACACCGAACTCCGAACACCGAATGTCGAATGTCGAACACCGAAGGATGGCAAAGAGACCACTTAGAAAACGTATAAAGTACACCCTTATTTACTGGTTTATTTTGACCCTTATTTCCATCACCAACCTATTCCCAAGAATATGGGTACTGAAGACTACCGGTTGGTTAGGCCGGGTTGCGTTTTGGATGTTTAAAGAGGCCAGACTAATAACAATTGATAACCTTACGTCAGTATTTGGAGAAAAAATGACCCCTCAGGAAATCAAAGCCCTGGCGCTACAAGTGTTTGAAATGATCGGGAAAAATGCCGGAGACATCATTCGTGGGCTTCCAATAAAGCAGCTGGAAAAATTGGAGCGTTTTGTTAAAGTGGAAGGTGAGGAAAATTTGATAGCTGCACACGCTAAAGGAAACGGTGTAGTTCTGATTAGTGGTCACATTGGCGCTTTCGAGTTTATGGGCACTTATCTGGGGCTAAAGGGTTATCGACCGCTTGGGATCGGAACAATTTTAAAAGATGAAAGACTAAACCAGCTATTAGTAGCTAATCGCACTTCACGAGGGTCGATCGCTATTGAAAGGGGAAAGGAGACTTTTAAAATATTGAAAACCCTCAAAACCGGCGGTGTGGTGGCTCTTTTCATTGACCAGGATACTAAAGTAAAGAGCAGGTTCATAAATTTTCTTGGCAAGCCGGCAGCCACACCTATAGGAGGTACTATGATGGCGCAGAAGACAGGCGCTGCAGTGGTTCCCATTTACATCACCATGCAACCAGATTATTCACAACTGATCAGCATTTACCCAGAGGTAAAAATGCAATGTACCGGCAATACAGAGCAGGATTTAGTGCACAATACACAACTAATCTCAGACAGCATAGAGCATGTGATACGAGAATGCCCCTCACAATGGATTTGGATGCATGAGCGCTGGAAAACTCAACCGGGAGAAGAGATTAGGTAGTAGGGTTTTATGGACGAAGGACAAGGGACGATGGGAACGCCGAACACCGAATGCCGAATGCCGAACGCCGAACACCGAACAACGAACATTTGAATATCGAACACCAAATATCTAAAAAGAGACCTCATGAAAACAACTGTAACAATTACCACCTGCATGGCATTAGTTTTATTTTATACTATAACATGCAATGCTCAAAAGCCTGAAGATACTGAAGTATGGGAGCCAGAACCTTTAATGGTGACGCCTGGTAACCTTTCAAATGAACCTCCCATCGGATGCAATTATTTTATTTGATGGGAAGGACCTGTCTCAATGGGTTGATAGATGGGAAAGAGCCGCAATGGGAAGGTAAAAGATGGTAGCGGTTACCACGTGTTAAAGGTGCCGGAGAGATTAAAACAAAGCCGGATTTGGAAGTGTTCAATTACATATTGAATGGCGCACACCATCAGAAATAGAGGGTGAAGGGACAAGGCCGTGGTAATAGCGGAATATTCTTTCAGGATAACTATGAAGTCCAGGTGCTGGACTCATATAACAATCGCACTTATAGCAATGGACAAGCTGGGCAGCATATACAAGCAGCATATCCCACTAGTGAACGCCAGCCGTCCACCTGGTGAATGGCAGACCTACGACATCATCTATACTGCCCCCAGTTTCGATACCGAAGATAAATTGGTTACACCCGCCTATGTAACGGTGATCCACAATGGGGATCTTGGTACAAAATCATGTTGAGGTGAAAGGATCGACGGTATATGAAGGCCAGCCGGAATACCAGGCACATAATGAGAAGATGCCTTTGCAGTTGCAGGAACATAGTAATCCAGTGAGTTATCGCAATATTTGGATTAGAGAGCTTTAATTGAAGAGTAGGTCAGTGACCTACTCTTGTCCTTTAGAATTATGATCACAAATTAAGCCTGTCCTTTACCGGCTGACCTCTTGGTTTGCCCTTCTCACGTTTGCCTTCAATGGGAATGCCCGTGGCAATTTATTTTATCTGTATCACATGAACAGGTGATTTTTTATTAGATATCAAAATGTAACTTAGGACATCTGGATAGCACATGGAAGTAGTTTTAGTGATTGGAAACAAGCCTGGTACGGGCAGCTTGTACTAACTAAATTGAATGATGAAACATTATCCTGTAATCGTAATAGGAGGTGGCCAGGCAGGCCTGGTCATTAGTTATTGCTTGCAAAAAAAAGGCATAGAGCATATTATTCTTGACAGGGGAGAAATCGGTGACTCTTGGAAACTGAAAAGATGGGACAATTTTACCTTGGTAACACCCAACTGGCAGTGTGAATTGCCTGGATATAAATACTCTGGTAAAGATCCAAATGGTTTCATGAATCGTGAAGAAGTCGTACAGTTCATTCAGGACTATGTAAAGATATTTCAGCCACCAATATATAATAAAGTAGAGGTTACTTCAGTGGACAAAGAAGGTGGAGCCTATATTATAAAGACTTCAACAGGTGATTTTACAGCCCAAGAAGTGGTTATAGCATCAGGAGCATTTAATGATCCACTAATACCTCCCGTAGCAAACAAGCTACCTGAAGAGATTAAAAATATCCATTCTTCTGAGTATAAGAATGCCAAATTACTCGGAGAGAAAGATGTTTTAATAGTGGGCAGTGGTCAATCTGGCTGCCAGATTGCAGAAGACCTGCATTTAGAAGGGAAAAAAGTTCATTTATGTGTTGGGAGCGCCCCAAAATCCCCTCGCAACTACCGTGGACGTGACGTCGTGGTTTGGTTGGACAAAATGGGATACTATGATAAACCCATTAATAGTTTCCCAGATCCCGTAGCTGTAAGAAATAAAACCAATCATTATGTTACTGGCCGTGATGGAGGGCGAGAAATCGATTTACGGGTATTTGCTTTAGAAGGGATGAAGCTTTATGGTTTGTTTAAAGACATAAGGGATGGTAAAATACTCTTTGGCAATAACCTAAATGAAGACCTCAATAAAGCAGAAGCAGCCGCCCAAAGCATTAAGGACAGAATAGATCAATATATCGAGTCCAAAAATATTAAAGCCCCGTTAGAGCCTCCATACAATGCTCCATGGAGCCCATCAAAAGAAGTGGAATATATTGATATTGCAAGCTCCAACATTGGTACGGTCATCTGGTGCATTGGATTTAAAGCTAATTATAAATGGCTTAAGATACCTGTGCTTGACGAAACTGGTCGTACTGTCCAAAAAAGAGGAGTGACGGAATGTGAAGGGTTATATTTTATAGGTTTGCCATGGATGTACACATGGGGCTCAGGAAGGTTCAGCGGCATAGCCCGGGACGCTTGGTATATTGCAGAATATATTGATAGCAGGATAACGGTAACAAAATCAAGTTAGATTTTTGTTGGAGAGCTACTAAAGAATTATGTGCATGTTGTAAACAATAGCTATTGCACTCTTCTATCGGCCTCGTTTATAGGCAAGTCATTAATACTGGCATATCTCTTTGCCATTAATCCATTTTCATCAAATTCCCAGTTTTCATTTCCGTATGCCCTATACCACTGTCCGGAGTCGTCGCAAAATTCATATTCAAAGCGAACAGCAATTCGATTACCAGAATGTGCCCAATAAGATTTTTTGAGTTTGTAATCCAACTCTTTGTTCCACTTACGAATAAGGAAAGCTCTTACTTCTTCTCTTCCATTTATAAACTCTGAGCGATTTCTCCATTCGGTATCTACCGTATATGCGAGGGAAACTTTATCCGGGTCTTTAGAGTTCCAGGCATTTTCTGCCATTTGTATTTTCTGCTTTGCAGTCTCTTCATTAAAAGGTGGTAATGGTAGTTTTTGTTCCATGATATTAATAGATAAGATTTAGGCTTTTTGTCAACACACATTTTTTAATAAAAGTTCTAAAAAAAAATATAATGTCACCTTTTTTCGGGTCTATGATGCTGACCTCAGCAGAGGTTAATTATCTCAACATCCGATTCAATATCTTTCAGTTCGCCTGCTTTTTGCTGGATTGCTTGGATAGATGCTAACGATGCTGCACAATTAAATCCATACTTATCCTCTACCCGTTGACTGGCATGATTAAAAGCCTGGGTGCATTTTTCAAGAAATTTTAGAACTGAAAGTTTTTCGCCTACTTTAAAATATTTCTTTATGATGGTAGAAGGGGAATATATTTTTTGCACTTCCTCATCAGGGCCATTTCACAATTAGGGTTAATTCAGGCATGCTCATTTTAGATAACCAGCAATTTTCGTGCCCCCATTACTTATTGAAATTTATAATTTTCATTTTCATCTGTAACAATAGTAATTGATGAGACATCGGTAACCTCACCAATAACTTGACAGCTAACTTCTTGTTGTGCAAATATTTCAATGATTTCATTTTCAATTCCAGCTTCACATGTAAGAATGAACCCATAACTAGGGAAAGCTGTAAGCCATTTGAACCAGTCTCCCATCAGGTGGATGAATGATGTTATTAAAGTTAATTTTAAAACCAACATTACTACAGGTATGGGCCAGCATGGCAACGGTTCCTAACAAACCTCCGTTGCTGATATCTTTAGCAGTATCGGATAATTTATGGTTAGCAATAAAACTCATTATATTACATTTTGACTGCAAACGTTGCCTATCGCTTCCAGTACTTGCATTCCAGAAAGGATAATCCTTGTAATATTCACCGGACATATCTATGGCCATCAAAAGTAGTTGTCCAGGCTTTGCATTATAACTGCTAAGCAAGTGGTTTGCGTGACCAATAATTGCCACGGATAGTGCTTTTAGGCCTGAGCTGTAACAGGTGTGGCCACCGACAATTGGTGTGTCATAGGCGTAAGATGCCGCCTTCATCCCTGACCAGATTTCCTCGAGCGATGTCTTGTTCTCTCCCCATATCACGTCGGTAACCGCCAATGGTAGTCCTCCCATGGACAAGACATCATTAATATTCACCATAACCGCAGAATAACCCTGCAAACCAGGGATCAGTATTTAAAAACTCACTTATCATGCCTTCTGCCGCGAATAGAGTATATCCCCCATTTTTATCCGGAATAGCCGCGCAGTCATCACCAATTTTGATTTTAGAGTCGATATCCTCTATGCCAGTATAAGCATTGGGTAAGGTTACTTCACTTCCAATGCTTTTATAAGTATGGCCTATATTTATCTTTTCTTGAACCTCTCTACTAGCCAGTACTTTATCTAAAATTTGCCTGGTGCTTTCTGTTTTAGAGGCCATTATTGTAAAACCTGTTTAACTTGATCAGCACAGGCGGCCGGTGGGTACTTAATCAGACTGGCTTCCATAAGCATATGTGGCATATCATGGAGTTCTAATGGTTGGATAGATTTCCAGTATAACCTATTAAAAAACTTAACATTCTGGATCTGAACATGGGCATAAAAACGATCACATCCCAGATAATTAGCTGTACTTACAGCCTTGAAGATCAACGCAGCCCCAATTGACGATGTAAATGCCGGATTGAAAAAATCAGCATCAAATAGAAAGTCTGTTTTAAATCCGGAATGTGTTCGGTATTTTTTATCAACACAAAGCCGTGTGCCCCACCACTCCCTTGGGTGAGCGCTCATCTATTCTAACCACCCCCACTACGTTGCGGATTAGACCCATGTCCTCATCCATTGCCACAATTGGGAGTCCATATTCATCGATGTCATCTCTATCAGATTCCTCAAATACATGTTGCTCCTCACAAAAAACCTCTTTCCTTAGGTCCCAATAATATTTTTTCATCCAATCTTCATTGGGATAATCAAAACTGATATAATTGGATCTGTGCGGTTCGGGTTTTTCAATGATCATAGTCCTTAAAATTTACTGAATGGCAAAGGTTTTTTTCTTTATCTCAAAAGACTTTAATGTAGAACAAGCCCCACATTTTGCACAACCGGCTTTCACCACATCAGATGTCATTCCCGCTTCATGAAGTTTCTCCCCAATGATACTGAGAATTGGTTTCATAAATGAAGAGCTGGGGAGATGGAAGATGCTCCAAAGGTGTCCCGGCAATAGGGTACAAATGGAACTACAAATGGATATACCCCCAGTTTAATTAAATTTAAAGATTTGTTGATGATTTGGGAGGGGGTATCTCCAAGTCCTGCAAGTATATAAGTGCTTACCTGAGCTTTACCAAAAACATAAACAGCAGCTTTAAATGCTTCATCGTAATAAGCTAAATCCACCTTTGCCTTTCCGGGCATAATTTTACTTCTGGTACTTTGGGTAGCGGCTTCAATATGCATTCCTATACCGTCAGCGCCTGAATCTCTCAATTTTTGGAACCATCTAAAATCATTTGGAGGTTCACATTGCACTTGTATCGGGATGTCCACCACTTCACGAACAGCTATAACGCTTTCCAGCAAGATTGCTGCCCCCCGGTCTTCGGTATTTGGTGTGCCCGTAGTCATCACAAATTGTGTGACACCGTCCAGCTCCACCGCTGCTTTTGCAACTTCTGCTAACTGATTAGGCTTTTTATAGGCAATCGTCATATTTGCCTTAAGAGATTCCCCAATCGCACAAAACTGACAAGAGGTAGCCTTGTCATTATAACGAACACAATTTTGCAGTACAGTGGTGGCCAAAACATCTTTGCTATGCAGGGTGGCTATTTTCCATAAAGGAATTCCATCTGAGGTTTCCATTGAATAAAAATTCGGTTGCTTTGGAAATGTCAGGGAACCAATTTTGATACTTTTTTTATATAAGGTAGATACTCCCAGCTCATTTGGTTTATTAGCCCAAAAAGTGGAGGACTGACTATGAAAATTGTAAACTGGTACCATAATAGTACTACCACCTATATTTACAGCTTTATGATCTGATGGGCCTGCCCCCCCTTTCCTGTATAAAGCGCTTTCACCCTCAGACTCTATGCGCAAGCCTTCAGACTGTAATTGCAACAATAAGTCGCTGGTATCCTCGCTTCGCCTATTGGCTATATTCATGGTTATTGGCTATTTCTTCAGGATCAATCGCCGTTGATGGATCATTATATTGTTTATAGGCTTGTTTATATGCTGTACGGTCGACGTTCAAGGATAGTAATTCAGGTCTGGAATAATGTCCGGCACTATCCATCATACGTTTGCGCTTGGTGATTAACTCCATATTCAGGTCTGCATAGGCAACACCCTCGCCTTCTGTAATGGGATCGCATAGGTGTTTTCCTTCGGGAGAAATAATAGCTGTCATACATCCACCCGAAAGAGCTTTTTGCAATGAAGTATCTTTAGTAAGCGCATCTTTCTGTCTCTGATCCAGCCATCCGGTTGCATTTATAACAAAACATCCAGACTCAAGGGCGTGATGCCTGATTGAAACTTCTATCTGATCTGCAAAAATTTGTCCTACCATAGAGCCAGGAAACTGTGAACAGTGAATTTCCTCTCTATCCTCTATAAGGGCGTAACGTGCCAGCGGATTATAATGTTCCCAACATGCCAAAGCGCCAATACGTCCTATGGCGGTATCAACCGCTCGTAACCCGCTTCCATCGCCCTGTCCCCACACCATTCTTTCGTGATAGGTTGGAGTAATTTTCCGCCGTTTCAATACAATCTCACCATTCGTATCAAATATCAATTGAGTATTATAAAGCGTTCCTCCATCCAATTCGTTGACCCCAATTATAGCTACAATTCCACATTCATTGATTACATTACTTAATTGCTCAGTCACTGGCCCAGGTATTATTACTCCATTGTCGTATAAGCGAAGGTGGTCTTTACCAAACAGCACGGGAGGCTTAATGAAGGAGAAATAAGGATAATTTGGAATGATTGTTTCTGGAAAGACAACAATATCAGCCCCCTCCGTCGAGGCTTTTTGAATGTAGGCCACTACTTTTTCAGTAGTGGCCATTAAATCATCAATAATAGGGCTAATCTGTACTGCAGCAGCCTTGACAATGCTCTTTTTGAACTTGGGCATAGCAATTACATTGTCCAGCTATTCATGATAAATGCATCGTCACGGCGATGAATTAGAATAATATCAAGTACGTCTTGAGGTGCAATAGGTGTAATGCCCGGTAACAAAGAAGGCTCACCATGACCATAAAGTGCCTGTAAGGCAAATCTACAGGCATAAACTTTACCTCCTTCGTTCATGAACTTGGTAAGTCGCTCGGCGTACACTTGATGTCCTGGAAATGCAGCATCGCCCAGTTTAGGAAACCCTCTTTGAAGTCCTAGAGTGACACCAGGTCCATAGAGCAAAATAGAAGTGTCAAATCCTTTTCTCAATAACCGTGTGGCAGAAAGCATGTTCACTAATCCAATGGATCCCTCAAAAGCTACCGTATGAAATGTGACAAGCGCTTTTTCCCCTTCCTTGGCTTTCACATCTTCGAATACTTTTTCTTCATAATCAACGAAATAATCACCGTCTTTGTGCATCGGGGTTTCAACTTGTGCCATAATTGTGTTTTTTTATTTATGTGTTTTTTAATTTTCTGAACGACACCATGTCATCCATTGATACTAGAACTAAAATATTTGATTTTAAGGTTTATTAAATTAAACAATTTTGATTCTGTTGATTTAACAGAATTTCTAGTTTTCCGCTTTGGTGTTATCTAGTTCCACCAGAACTTCGTCTGCATTATAATGATGTGACTAATGTCCATGGTTTTCAACACTTTTACATCCCACAACAATGTAGTTTTTACGCCAACACTTTAGTATCAGATGGTTCCAATAGAATATTAGAAATATGGCCAGTACCTTCTCTCAACTTATCCTGGCAGTATTCGTCCAGTTTCTCAAACGAGCTGGAAAAAAATTGAATTTGCTCTTTCTTTTGAAAAAAATGATACCGCAATCGCTGTAACAAGTTGCGCTTTGCCAATACTGTCAAATTTAACCTGGTAAGATTTCCTATTCGTCGGAAGGTAAACACCAGGCTGAATTTCTCTGCCGGGTTCGTATCTGTCCATGTAATGAGATCACGACCTATGTCAAAATCGTGTGAAATAAAATACGGGCCGCTGCCGTCTTCATTTATTATGCAACGGTGTGCACTACCATTTTGAGTAATTTTACTATTTAATTTGTCAGAGTCTCTGACACCGACCATCCAGAGGTGTTTGGCGCGTGTGTCAGATACAATATCAAACACCATTTCCATTGGGGCTTTGATCACTGCTTCCACTTCCATGCTTTTTGAAGTATTTGAAAGCGCAAAGTCTTCTATGGTAGGACTTGGGATATGAGCTGACAATGGCTCCATTGATAGATAGCAATACTTGACGGTTCCAAAATCAAAATGTTCTTCTCCCTCGCTTGGATCCTCCCATGCTATCTGTTTCATTTCGACCCAGGAAAAACATGCATTAAGCAGCTGATGCGTAATAAGGACATATTCGTCCTTAATGATCGCGTTTTTCATAAGCCGGTGTGCCACAACCAGATCTCTGCCGAAGAGTTTAGAAAAAGACTTGACTTGTTTCATCGAAATGTCTCCGTAGTGGACAATGAATTTAAGTGCAAGACCATTGACATTAGCACACGCCCCGCATTGACAAATCCGTTGGGTCTCATACTTTCTTAAATGCGCATGAAAATTAATGTACATCTTTTCAACCTGCGCGATAATCTCAGCTGCCGATGGCGATCTTCCGGTTCTGTAAAACAAGATGGCATCACCTTCAATTTCTGATATCTGAAGATCCATTTCATTCGCATCAATAAGAACTTCCAGAAGCTCCTCGATAATATGTTGGCTATGAGAAACTTCGGTACTATGAATGAATTTTGTAAAGCCGCTAATATCCGGAATGAAAAGAAGTGTCGGTTGTGGGGCGGAACCTTGCTGCTCAGATCTCATTGGTTGTAGTGTTTGGTGAAAATCAATAACTATCCAAATCTCGAAATCTCAGAACTGTGCTGCCTCACATGATAATGTAGTTTTGAAAATGGCTTTCCGGTTGATTAAGATCGATAACTAAAGATCCCCTCTCAGGTATTTCGTCACTGCCTCCACCTTGCTATTTACATGCAATTTGCTGTATATATTTTTTACATGATGGCGGACGGTTTCGATGGAAATAAAATACTTTTCACCTACTTTTTTGTAAGTCAATCCATCGGCAAGCCCTTGAAGCATATCTGTTTCACGTGAGGTAAGCGATTGACGGAACCGTTTACGTGTCTTTGGCGGATTGAAGAATTCTATAACTTTCCTGGCTATTGTTGGCGACATAGGGGCACCTGCTTCCTTTATTTGAAGAATCCCCTCCATGATCCGTTCCATAGAGGTGTTTTTGAGTAGATAACCATCTGCGCCTGCTTTAAGTGAATCGAAGACATGCTTAGTGTCACTGTAAATTGTCAGCATGATGACAGCCGTTTTGGGCCAGTGTTTTTTGATGGGCCTGATTCCATCCACACCGGATATTCCAGGCAGATTTATATCCAACAGGATGACATCTACAGGGTCTACATTTTTCATTTTCTGAAGGAAATCTTCCACAGATTCTTCGGCCAACACACAAGTGAATCCTGTGTGATCACATATGTATTGGTGAAGTCCTTGACGTATTCGTGGATCGTCCTCAATAATTGCAATGCGCATACTTATACAATTTACCATCTATACTTTGGCATACCTTAAGTAATCAATCTTTTTATAAGCTGTATCCCATGATCGTGTGGTTTCAAATGTCGTATACATAATTACATTGGGTGCCACATCATCAGGCCTTTATTTCTTGCACATTATTACTTAACTTATCTGTCCGCAATGCTCCATAAAATGCAATATATCATTTGGTTTGCCGCCTGTATTGCTTGCTGGTTACAACCCTTAGGTGTATTAGGACAGCTCACAGAAGACCTTAATATCAACCTGGTGGATCTCGGGCAATTTGCCGCTCATCCAAATATACAAACCATCGAACAGGGCCATGATGGATTCATTTGGATAGCGTCTGACTTTGGTTTTTATCGATTTGATGGCAAACACCTACGTCAATACACTAAATCCGCTTATCCCGAACTACCGTCAGATGACATCAACTCAATTCTCATCAACCATGACCATAAAATCTGGATTGCCACAGATGGAGGCCTGGCGGTGTTGGATCCTAAGAATGACCAGATTCAGCCACATGCCATAGAGCTTATAGATAGCACACTAAATGTCAATTTAATTCCTACCACCTTGTTTCAGGCAAGTGACAGTACCATTTGGGTGGGACTAAATCACAACAGATATACCAGGATAAGTTCTGGAAATGACTTACAGATATACAAATTTGACATAGCGGATTTTCCTCTTGGCGATTGTTTCGAAGTCATCGGAGATGTTTGAGGATGCCCATGGAGACATTTATATGCAGGCGATCTGTGCCCATAGCGTGGCTTTCGTACATATTGATATGCAAAGTGATTATCCAACTGCGACATTAATGCACAAGCCCGAAATCGGAACAGCCCATATGTTTGCTATGAACAAGAAAATTTTTCTGGATGCAAAGGGAGGGGCTTTATCAATTCAATGCGAATCCGATCAGTTTGATCAATTGGCTGATGAATCAATATTCGCTGATATCCCCAATTTCAAACCATGGGTTATAATAGAAGAGAGTGAAACGTCATTCTTGTTAGGGAGCCAAAATGGGCGTCTTGCACGTTGCACCATTGCCCAGGATACTATTTTTACTGAATATATGGGGAAGATTACTGATGGACGTGTACAAGTTATCCAAATGGACAAATCGGGATGCATCTGGTTGGGAACTGACGATGGTGCCTTCTATATTCCTGATCGGAATCCCAGATTTCGCAAACACATGTCTTCAACAATTTATGATGAACGATATGGTGTAAGGATGCGGGCACTGGTTGAAGACAGGGATGGACTTATTTACGGCTGCAGCAGCAATGGTTTGTATCGGTTTAATCCTATTAATTCTACTGCTGAATTAATTCAACCAGAATTACAGAGGAATATAGCACAACCATATTCATTGTGCCTGGACGCCAATGATGTGATGTGGATTGGCAGTGATGGGTATGGGTTAATGAAGTTTGATACACGGCATAACAAATTTTATGATCGCATTAACGCACTTCAGCAACAGTGATGAACTAGCTGGGAGCTGGATCGGCGAGCTGGTGACAGATTCCGAGAACACACTTTGGGTCGGGACCGATCACGGGATCAGTTATCGATGTAAATGATGATAACAACTTACACATCGCCATAGATTTCAACAATAAGCGTCTATTGCCAAATACTTTCGTTCATGACATCAAGGAGTCCGGAAAGCAGTATTGGCTTGGAACCAGCCGTGGTTTGTATCAAATGACTCGCCTATGGGCCGGTCTGCCGGATGTTCACTTCATACTCAATAAGTACCAGGACGTTCCTTACAAGATCCGCGAGATTTGTCTGACCGCCGGTTCAGATATTTGGTTGGCTACAGAGGACGCGGGTCTGGTGCACTATTATCCAACCGATAAAACACAGAGCAAGTTTATCGAATCAAACGGCTTACCCAATGATGTGCTGTATTCACTGCTTCCTGGTCTAAAGGCGACTTGTGGATTGGTACGTTTGACGGACTCGCCAGGTTTGATATTACCACGCAGCTTTTTAGCAACTTCTTTGTGACCGACGGCCTGCCACATAATGAATTTAACTCTCAATCTCAACTAATTGCCAGTGATGGCACCATATATATGGGAACACAAAACGGCATGGTGAGCTTTAACCCCATGGAGTTTGGGATAAATACATCGGACCTTCCACTTATGATCAATGGCCTGATAGTACACAATACACGGCTCGACTCTACCTATGAGGAATCGCGTTACGCGCAATTGGCGGAGCGGGTACACATTGGCCCTCACGACAATCAGGTCACCATAAGTTATTCAATTGCCGACTATAACAAACCGGATGGTAACAGATATCAATACCTTCTTGAGGGATTGTATGATAAATGGCACTATGTAGGCAATCAGACTGAGCTAGTGCTGCCACACCTGCCCCCGGGAGACTACAGATTGCTGCTACGCGGCGCAGGTAGTGATGGGCGATGGAGTACTCAACAGGCCGCTATACCTATCAGCGTGCATGCTGCCTATTACAATACCTGGTGGTTCAGGTTGACTTCAGTAGCAATCCTGGCCCTCATCATGTGGCTTAGTTTACCGGTACCGGTTGAGTCAGGTGTTAAAATTGCAAAGAATACGACTGCAGATAGCAGAAGATTTGCACGACGAGTTGGGCAGTTCACTGACGGGTATTGGAATTCAAACCGAGTTGTTGACCGTGACCGAAAAATCGCCTCAACGCGCATCAAAACTCGCGGCAATATCCGGGCATATTCAGGATGCTGTATCAAAACTCGGCGACATCGTCTGGTCCCTTCAAAGCGATACAGGATCTCTGGGGGATCTTATGGACAGAGTAGAAGAGCAAACACACATAATGTTGGCACCAGACGAGATCGAGTGCCGGGTTTCGCTCCCTCAGGACCTTCGCGAATTGCAACTTGACGATGTTGTCAAGCACAATTGTTTCCTCATTTTCAAGGAGGCGCTTACAAACATTGTCAAGCATAGCAATGCCGATAAAGTGGACATTATTATGCGTTGTCAGGACCAAGGATTGTTAATGAGTATTGTTGACAACGGTCGCACCGTTCCGTCTGGAAATTCGAATGGTGGTGGCTATGGTTTAAAAAACATGCAACGCCGGGCCCACAAAATGTCAAGTGAACTGACCATATCCCGGGATGATGGATTTCGCATCGAGCTTATAGTGCCGAAAGCATTCTCCGGGTAAACAGCGCGTTTGGCGCTAGGCGTTCTGCGCTCGAGCGATTGACATTCGGCGTTCGACATTCGGCGTTCGACATTCCTAAAATGGATACCCGATAGCGATATTGAATGTTGGATCCCACAGGTCAATCTTATTCCACCTTTCGCCTTTAGGTAAATATGGTGTTCGCAAGGTATAGGCAAAATCAAGTCTGGCCACCACGAAGTCGAAATCCCATCTAAGCCCCCACCCGGAACTAACAGCCAACTCTTCTAAAAACCTATCGAATTTGAAGTTGCCTGCAGGCCTGGTTTCATCTTTATTAAACAACCAAACGTTACCAACATCTATAAACAGAGCACTCTTTAGATTTCCAGCAAGGGTAAACCTGTATTCCAGATTCCATTCCAGGCGAATATCACCAGTAAGGTCCCTGAATCCTTCAGGAGGGACTTCACTTCCCGGTCCTACGGATCGTGCTATAAATGATCTGAGGCTATTGGTTCCGCCGACATAAAACTGTTTTATATATGGAAGTATGTCTGAATTTCCAAAGGGAATACCGATCCCGGTGGTAAACCGAGTAACCAGACGGGTATTAGGGCTTATATCGAAACCATATCTAAGGTCCAACTTGGTCCTTAGGAATTGCGAGAATGGTACACCCAAAAGAGTATACCTTCCACTACTGTCCTTTTCTGTATTAAAAGCCTCATTGGCACCATACAGTAAGTTTCCTGCAAGGTCAATACCTCCTCGAAAGAAAAAGTCACTTTTGCCTTTTTGTCTCTGATCATAGGTAAACTCATACCCTGTTCCTACTACGAATTGTTCCTCAAAACTTCTCTTTACTCCAGGATTCTCCTCAAGATAATCTCGAAATTCATCAGATATTGAAGACTCAGGGATTTTAGTAAAAATAATTTCGATGGGGTCGAAACGATGTCTTATTATATCATTCTTACTCCAACGGTATCCTAAATCCAGAAAAACCGAATTCAGGCGATATAGGTCCAAACGATTGAATAAATTGTAGCCTGTAGAAACGGTTGTATGGGGAATCCGACTTTTCCCCAATGATCCAAGCAATGATGGCCACAACCTTGGGAAGGTATAGTGAAGTTCCAGACCAAGCTCATAAGCCGGGTTAACGGTGCCATCGGCAATCTGCATTTCAAACCTTCCCCTTAGATTGATCTTCAGTTGTTCTGTACGTTGTCTAACATTCCGATTAGTAAAACTGAAAATAACCCCGGGACCAAAATAATTGGTTGACCGGAAGATGGTATTGAATTCAGCAGTGTAAGCAAACTGTTTTTTTTAGTCATAAAAAGATGGGCATCCAGTTTGTCATCACCTGAACCTTCTGCATATCGGAGACTGGTTGATCGAATGATTGAAAGGTTATTTAAGTATCGGATGGTTTGAGCGTGATCCAAGCTTGAATACAATTTGCCTGGTTCCAGGAACAAGCCCCTCATGATGGCCTGGTGTTTCAAATCCCGTTTCGTCGAAAGGAAAAAATGAGGGTCCAAATTGAGTGTGTCCGGGGAATAGCTGTCAAGGGAATAATTGTCATAAACGTACAATCTATCGATGGTATGTGCCGTTCTGGATTCTGGTGGAGTATTCGCCTTTACCCGTATTTGTACGTTTACCAGATGATCTTCAGTTACAGTGTCAGCTTGAAGAAAGATAAATTCCGGATTGAAATAAATATAACCATGTTGCTTTAAGAATTGACTGATCCTGGTTCGTTCATTTTTTATGGTTTCCAACGAATAGATCTCTCCATTTTTTAACAGGGTTTCATCCTGAGAGCGGGCAATTTTCATGGATAAACTGTCATCAGTAGTTGGGAACGCTATGGTACCAAATCGATAGGGCTGCTTTAAGGTAATGGTGTACTGATATTTTGCCTTCTTCTTATTGATACGAAGCGTGTCGTAACCAATGGTATTATGAAAAAAACCGTTGTGGTAAATTCTGTTTTGAAGAGCCCGACTATTCAAGCCCGGTTGCGATTGTGACAATAATACCGGTTTGGCAATTTTACTCTTCCAAAACTTTTTCTGCCTGGCCGAGTCAGAAATCATATTAAATCGGGCCAGAGCCGGCCGCATCCACAGGAATCGGTTGTTGGGTTTTGGCTGAAGACGACCATCTGCCTGTTGCACCGCTCGCTTAGCCGTCGTATTGCCATCAACCAATACATATTCATTGCCGAGGAACAAAGGATCATTTGACGTAATGTTCTTGGTTCCGGTACATCCAATTGTACCAGCGATTATGCAAAGACCCAAGTACCTAGCGACATTCGTCATTTTAAAGACTTTTCACCTTTGTCAAAATCCTTTATAAATATCAGCGAGATACCGGTATTTCTGATTTCATGGTAAATGATATCATAAGTTTCATTATTGAACAATTTGAGCTGCTTGGTCCCTGCCTCTGTCAAATCATAAATGACCATAATGTCCCCACGAAAGCTATCACCCCCAACATTCGCCCCGGACTGATCAGAATTGATGTCCATGTTGCCACCAACTTCAACTGAAAGCCTGTCATTCATCATGCGTTTGGAAACCCTGAAATCCATAGCAGTCCTGGTCTGACTACTACCTGAGGTAAAATCGCTGTAAGATTGTAACCCCACACTAATGTCCACTCCTTTTACCAGTTGACCCGCAAACCGGTTAAGCTGACTGGCCAGAATGGCATTAACGCTATTTGACAATGCCGTGGATGCTATCAGACTTTGATCTATCTCGGAACCGCCTGCCTCAGGAATGAACCCTCCCAACACCAGTAAACCGAACACCTGTTTATTCAGCTCTGACTCGAACTCCGGCTGGGTTAGTCGGTCCAGTTTATTGGCAAGTACCGGAAAATTCGCCTTTTCGTCCTTGGGCAAGTCTAGTGCGAAAGATATTATTGGGCTTTCAACAGTTCCTCGAATAATGATTCCAACTTCATAGGGAAGAGCTTTTTTGTATAATTCTCTCTCCGATTCTCCAATTTCGTGACCGACAAGCCCAATAGAAGATGAGTTGATCCTGTGAATCGCTTTAATGTCAAGTGCCCCGTTAGAAGGATCGCCGGTCCAGGTGACGGAAGAACCTGGCGCAATTTCAAACTGTTTTTTTACCAGGTCATAGAATGAAAGCTTATAGAAGCCCTTAGTTATGGTATAACTTCCTTCCAATTGCATATTTCCGGACCGATCAATGTTCAGATTAAGCTTGGCAGACCCTGCTGCTTCAATAAAATCTCCAGAACGAACATCAATAAGAACCCTAAAAACGGCCTGGTCCTCCAGGGTAAGTTTGGAATCCAACGTGAAACTGGGTAGGGTGGCCATTAAAGAATCGTAAAATGACTGGCTTGGCATTATGGTAGTAGAATCAATTACCTCATTTGGATCTATAAATTCCACGATGCCCTCATTTGACAATAATTCCAGATTGCTTTTGGGCAGCACATAGGTTAGGTCGGTAGTGTCCTTAATTACCAAAGTTGCATTTATCCTAGTGTCCTTTTCATTGCCCGTCACTTTCAAGTTACTCCCTACTACCAGGATTCCTTGTACTTGAAATTCTTCAGTGGCAGGATTATTTACCAGTAAATAGTTGTCTGTGTCTATGGTAAAATCATATTCAAAGGATTGATAACCGGTGGTTCTAAGCACTCCATTAAGTGTTAGCGGATTATGCCACTGGTCGTAGATTGTGAAATCGTCCAATAACACCCCGGTATTGTCAAGGGTTATGATTTCATCCTTTAGCGTAAAGGAGGAATTGGGTTTAGCAAGGGTAAAATCAAGATCACGAAATCGTAAGGAGCCTCTGTAGCTGGGTTGAGCAAGGGTTCCTGAAATACTGGTTTGGCCGCTTACACTCCCCTGTATGCTTTCCAAACGTTCTTGAAGCAAAAAGTGAAACATTTCAAGATCACTGATATCTACAGTTATATCTGCATCAATTTCCGAGTTGGAGGGAGTGTAACTTCCGGTTAGTTCAAGGATATTGACAGCACTTTTAAGCCTGAAGTTCATCGGAATGCTGTTCCCTTCGGACTTTGCTTCGGCGAGAATGTTAACCGGTGGAGAGTTTCTTATTATCAAACTATCGATTTCCAAATTCAAGTTTAGTGAATTGCCTTCTTTGGAATAAGATACCATTCCATCCAGTTTCCCGTTATTAATAGTGTTGGAATCTAGGGCCACCAGGTGATCAAGTATTCGCAGGTCGGCATTACTGATTTCAAGCTCAAAGCTGTTAATGTCTCCGTTGATCAGAAATCTCACCTCTCCATCTGTTGCCACAAAATGATCGAATTCCACATTGTTATCGGTAATCAGAATATTATTGTTAACATTAATATCAAGGTTTCTGTTAAATGCAGTTAGGCTGTCCAGTCGAACCAGTAAACCGCTCGCTGCTGTCTTGATATGGGATGAAAATGCCAGTAGTTGGATGGAATCTTTATATAAACGTAGGTTGGAATAAATGCTGTCTTTTTTATCCAGAATAACGAAATTCAAGTCACCAACCCTGACACTGTCATAAGCTATATTCTTAATCAACAGGTGTGAGTTGAAATTATCTTTTTGAGCATCAAAATTAACCTGCAGGGTATCAAAAGAGGCCCCGAATCCATTGAAACGATGGGCAGTCACCTGGATTTCTATTATTTGCTCGGTTTCATCAAGATTGCCGCTGGTTTCAAAATTTGATATACTTTCAAACCTTTGGTCAAGTAATTTGAGCAGGGTTGGGTCATCAATTTTTAAAGTAAAGTTGAGGTTCCGTTCACCAGCCGTATCAATGTTTAGTGGCCCCGCATTTCGGTATTTTCTGATCATATCACGGATCAAGTCCGGTGTCTGTTGAATATTGAAATTGGCGGTTAGTTGACCATCTACATCATCTGAATAGAGGCTGACTGCACTAGCATGAGGATTTATTTTCAGATTAAGTTGCAAAGAATCAAGATTGTAATCACCAATGCCTTCCTGAATAGTAATGGCTTGCCCGGACAAATGACCAGAGTAGGAGGCGTCATCGATGGACAGACTGGAATTGAAACTCCCGGATAACAATAGGCTATCCCGATCTATAAAGTGACCCAGTCTAAATGATTCCAGTTGGGCATTGAAAACCAAATTGATCGAATCTTTGAATTGAATCTGAGAACGAAAAGTGGAATTAAAATCCGGATCGTTAACGGTGATCAGGAAGTCCAAGCCATTCCCCAGATATTGTCCATTCAGGTCAATTTCATGAATACGGTGTTCAAAGACATCAATGGCCGTGATGTTTCCATCAAATTCCAGGCCGTTGGTCATGTCCCCTACCGTGTGTATGGAAAAATCTGTATTCCCTAACCATGATATTGGTAGAAACGAACTAAGAGCAAGCTTACGGGCTTCCATCCTTAAATTCAGATCCACTCCCTGTGGGTTAAAACCCATATTGCCGACAACAGTGATTGCTCCCTGCGGAGGTTTGAACTTACCGTCTATTTCGAAGCGCTCAGCACTGCCGGAACTCACCAGAGAAAGTTGGGAATGGAGGGGTATGCTAATATTTCCGAGATATTGACGGCTGAAGTTTATGAAAGAGGAATCGAGTTTGATTTTGATGTCCAAATCAGTCCATGACAAACTATCGAGGGCAGTTACTTGATCTAGTCTGCCTTTTATAGATAGTTGATTGTCACCTGTTAGCAGGGAGGCATTTTCAATATAAAGGATACCTTCATCATATTTACCTAGGAGATTGATCTCAGACAGTGGCCAGTTTTCAAGGGTCCCGACTTTGGAGGAAGGCACAAAATACGCCAGAGGACCTGAATGAATCTTACCTGTTAGATTAAAATTGGCTGAAGCACAGCCCAAATCCTGCAACAAACCAGGCCAATGCTGGTAGACAGCATCGAGGTCCAGCTTTAATTCGGACCCATTAGAGGAGATGCGAAGAGCGGATACACTCAATCCATCAGGCTTGATAGATATCTGCGCGGTGGCCTCATCGAGCATAAACCCAGGCAACGCGAATCCAAGTTGCTCTAAATGGAAAGAGAGGGATTCTTGGTCAATAAGCAGATCCGATAATTGTAATACTGTTTGATCAAAATCCAAGTGTTCCGTATCGAAATGCAAGGACTGGTGTTCCTGATGTTGATGGAAAGCAAATCGGTTATTGTTGAATTCAATATTCCCTACCTCGAAAGTAAACCCGTTGCCAAAATCGAGAGGAGGAAAATCATTGGATGTTTCTTCCTTGGTTTTGCCTGCATAAATCAATTTAGTTTCAGCATCTTCCAACAGGACTCTGGCTAGTTTGATTCTGCCTGGGTCAGTAGAAAGGTCTAAGTTAAAGACATCCAACCGTCCTATATGAGTCTGAAACCTAACACTGTCCGGATAGGATTGGTATTCAAATTCAATTCCTTGAAGGTTAAATCGATCTACCACTATGGAAAAACTCTTGCGTTCATTATTGGGCTCGCTTTGACCGAATGCGTCAATAATAAATTGGATATTCATGCCGGTATCTGTTTTTACCAGGCGACCATTAAGTCCTTTAACCCCTAAATATTGTATGGTAAGTCCACCAAAAAGAAGACTAAACAGATCTGGCAATACCTCCAATCGCTCAGCAATCAGCAAGCTATCTCCCTGAGGGTCATATACTTCTAATCCTTTTATTGCAATTCCATCCCATATGGAAAGATGAATGCGGTCAATGTTAACTTTGGCGTTAACTTTGACGGACAGGAAATCCGAGACTTTTGCAGTGATCTTTTTTTGGACAGGCGTTAAATGAAAAAGTATTATCAGCAATACTAAAAGACCAATTAGCCCAAGAATTCCACGGGATAACCATAATAAAATGCTAGGAAGAAAGGCTTTGTTTGGCACTTATTTAGATCTTGGGTATGGTTTGAAATTACCTATTAATATGGAAAATATTCTCCCTTCGTCCCTCGACCCCTAACACCCTAACACCCTAACACCCTCGTCCTTCGTCCCTAACTAATACCCTGCCGCCTGCCCATCTTTTCGTGATTCTGAGGCGCCGTAGTACACTCCATCTTTAAGCATAATTGCCTGATAGCCACCATACATTCCTTTTCCCATTCTGATGGTGTGTCCTTTATCCATCAATTCACTAATGGTTTCATAGTCAAAACCGGATTCCAGGTAAGTACT